>Ga0209648_10000021_pt1 | contig 89988 bp, 73 predicted proteins | sample GraSoi2013_115cm_FD_185830 | JGI IMG/M metagenome (GOLD analysis project Ga0209648, IMG submission 185830) | Grasslands soil microbial communities from the Angelo Coastal Reserve, California, USA - Sample 9_17_2013_115cm (SPAdes) (version 2) | ecosystem: Environmental > Terrestrial > Soil >... | reverse complement strand
GGGAGAAAACCTATAACTGCATCCGGCCACACCAGTCGCTTGCCTACCTCACTCCACTAGAATTTATCACCCGTTGGAAACGCAACCTCGGAAAGGCAAAGTGTCACTAATCTACTGGACGAGTACAGCCGATTGCAATTCGTGGTGAGATGATTCTAAGATTGGGCTGAGGCCATAATAGGTCGCGATTGAGGCGCACGTGGTAAGGAGAAGAATCTTGTTGGTAACCGCTGGCGTGCTTCCGTTGATAGCGATCCTGCTTGCCTACAGCGGTGCCTCGGCCGATCGAGTAACCGTAAGCTGGTCCTACGATTACACACGCCAGCCAGCCTGCAACTCCAGTCGGACCAACGACTGCGTCGATCATTTCGAAATCCTTGACTACACCGACCCACAACGTCCCAAACTCCTGCTCCGCGTCCCGAATCCCCCAAATGCCGTGGGTAAAGTCAACAACATCTCCGACGAATTTTCCTATGGCCCCCCTTTTGGGCTGAGGACAATCGTGGCGGTGGCGGTTGCGCGGGATGAGAACGGGACAATTACCAGATCCAATCCATACGCGGCACGCAAGGACGTGGAGATCATGCGGAAGGTTGGCCGCGCCAAGCAGTAAGTCAATCAAGCCTGAAGGTGCCGCAGAAATTGGCTAAGCGCACGGGGTAAGCATGGTGCGCGGGCATGCATTGCCTCTGGCGTGATGCATCGAGCAGTGGATCGAGCTAATGCACAAGCAAAGCTTCTACTTTAAGCTCGATACGCACCTCGTACGCGGAGCTAGGGCGCAGGTCAGTACTTTGACGGGCCAAGCGTACAGTGTTAACACCTGTACCTAATTTAGACTTCCAATCAGCTTCTTTCGAGATGCTAGGGAAGTACCATTGTCTCCGGGCAAAAGTCTGAGGGGGCCTTGGACGATGAGACTTGACCAAAACGAAAATCGATTCGGCCACATTCGCTTACAGAAGATCGGTTCTCGAGCGCGGCATGCCTTCCTGGTAGCGGGGTTATTTGCGCCGATGGCACTCCTGTGGGGCTGCTCTGGTTTCGTGAGCGGACAAAGTACCCAACCGCCGCCCCAAACATTCAGCATATCAGGGACGATCAGTCCGGCGACCGGCGGTAGCGGAACGACGGTAACCTTAAGCGGAGCAGCAAGGGCCACGACGACCGCCAATACCTCAGGCAATTATACCTTTAGTGGATTAGCCAATGGAGCGTACACAGTTACCCCCAGCCATGCGAGTTACACCTTCAGCCCCAGCAGCCTGAGCATTACGGTCAGGGGTGCAAATGTCACCACCGGATTAAATTTCACTGCGACTGCTTTAACCTTTAGTATCTCCGGAACAATTAGCCCGACGGCAGGCGGAAACGGGGCAACGGTAACGCTCGGTGGGGCAGCAAGCGCAACTACAACTGCCAACAGTTTAGGCAGTTACACATTCACAGGGTTAGCGAACGGCACCTATACGATCACGCCCAGCCATGCAGGCTACAGTTTTGCACCCACAAGCCAGAATGCGACCGTAAACGGAGCCAACGTTACGGGACTGAATTTCACAGCGACGGCCAACCCGACTTACAGCATATCCGGGACGATTAGTCCAACGACGGGCGGGAGCGGCGCGACACTGACGTTGAGTGGGGCAGCGACCGTCACGACGACTGCGGATAGTGCGGGAAACTACACGTTTAGTGGGTTAGCGAACGGAGGGTACTCGGTTACTCCCAGCCACACGGGTTACATGTTCAGCCCAACTAGTCAGAGTGCAACGGTCAATGGGGCCAATGTCACAGGAATCAATTTCACAGCGACGGCCAACCCGACCTTCAGCATCTCCGGGACCATCAGTCCGATAGCAGGCGGGAGTGGCGCGACTGTGATTCTCAGCGGAGCGGCGAGCGCCAATACAACTCCCAATAGCTCAGGCAATTACACTTTCATCGGCGTGGCCAACGGGACGTATACGGTCACCCCGAGCAATGTGGGGTACACTTTCACCCCCGTGAATCAGAGCGTGACGATAAATGGAGCCAACGTCAGCACCGTGAACTTTACAGCTACACCGCAGTTGGCGCATTCCGCGGCTCTGAGCTGGACGGCCAGCACATCAACAGTTTCTGGTTACAACGTTTATAGGGGAACAGTGAACGGCGGGCCGTACACTCTAATAAATCCCTCTCTGGTCACAGGACTAAGCTACACGGACACAAACGTGCAAAGCGGGACCACTTACTACTATGTGACAACAGCAGTGGACTCCACCAACGTTGAGAGCGTCAACTCAAACCAAGTGATAGCGGTCATACCATAAATAGCCCCAGGTTGCAGCAACGAGCTGCTTCCCCTTTTTTCTATTGTTACCGGCCCAAATTCCGATGGACATTGGGCTCTTAAATGTTCGGAGAGCTACTACCTGTAACCAGCCTAGAACAGTCAATCTGAGGCAAGTTCGGCTACCACACGTCCAAACAGCTCGGAGAGAGGAGGGGTGAGGAGCGTACATTTAGCCTGGTTTGCGCTACTACCCCTGTAGAATCGCGAGGGCTAGACTACGAGTTTGACGGACAGATTTGTTCGGGTGGTGGCTGGCGCTTCGGCGAGAATGAAGTGCGATATTGGACGATCACAGAGCGAACTCCACGAATGGCGAACCCCCCCAGCAAGAACACCGAGCCAAGAACGAACAACTGAGCAGAGTCTGAAAGCGTTTCGAGGAAAATCACGGTTTCTCCTATGATCCCTATGAATTCGCATGCACGCCTCCAATGGCGTTGGCCCAGTAGGCTTTTGTTTTCAGTGATTTAGCGTAATGTAATTCTGCGGCTCTGCAGATATCCGGAACTGTTTCGCTGCATAATGGCAAGTCTTTTCCCGAGCTGTTCATTTTGCTACGCGACTCCAAATGGATCAAACAGCCTTACGAGCGGGGGGAGAATGTTTCTCTCGTGCGATTCTCGGAAAGGCGCAATTGGGAAATTTCCTTCCTAAGGCTGGGCTTGCGCTCTTGGGAATCAACGAGGAGGATTCTAGGCCCGCCCCAAAATACTGAAAAGAATGAACTTAGTTTCGAGCCATTTCTGACAGCCTCCGAACCGACTGGAACATGATGTGCTGGATTGAGTGTCGGAAACTTCTTGACATTCGTGCATCCCTGCGGGAATAGGGCTTAGGGATCCGACTGAAGCAAAACAATATTAAGCTCAAAAGTATGCGGAAAGGAAGCACTGCAGAAAAAGCCTGACTCTGATGGTTTCCGAGAACTTCAGCTCGACGCCGAAAGCCTCCGCCTAACCATGTACACAACTTTCTACAATTTGCGCGAAGAACCCTTTCGGTTGACCTCGGATCCGAGGTTCTTTCACCTCTCCGAGCCTCACGCTGCGGCGCTGGCCGCACTCATTGAAGCGGTCATGCGCCGTAAAGGGTTTGTCCTCATGACCGGCCCGATCGGGACTGGGAAAACGACAGTTGTACACACAGCCCTGCAAATCCTTTCGGAGCGGGCGACAGCCTCCAATCCGATTTCCTCGGCATTTATTCTCAACCCCACTCTGAGCCGTGAAGAATTTCTGGAGATGATTCTTACGGAATTCGAAATTCCGTGTACGTCGACCAGTAAGCCGGCGCGCCTTTCGGCGCTTCAGCACATGCTCCTGGATACCCAAAGGAGAGGCGGCACTTCGCTTTTATTGGTGGACGAGGCTCATTTGCTCTCACCGGAGCTTCTCGAAGAGATTCGTCTCCTGAGCAATGCCGACACATACCAAGAGAAGCTGTTGCAGATTGTCCTTTGCGGGCAACCGGAACTCCTGGGCATCTTACGCAAACCCGAGATGCGAGCGCTTCGGCAACGGGTTGCGATCAGTTGTTCGCTCCGACCCCTGAATCTTGCGGAGGTACGCGCATACGTAGCAGAGAGGCTTCGTTCTGCAGGATATCGTGGCGCCGCATCTCTATTTTCTACTCAAGTCCTCCAAGAGATTGTCCGTCTGACGGAAGGAGTTCCGCGGCTCATCAACTTGCTCTGCGATGCCTGCTTGACGAACGGATACAAAGCGCGCCGGCCTATGATCGATCTGTTGACGGTCGAGGAGTCGGCTTCGGAGCTGGGATTGCGTGAGGTGCAAATCGAACTGGCAACCGAGGGGAATGGGGCGGGATCTGCGGGCTTGACCGGTGGGGCCGAAATCGCGAGAGATGCAGACATCGGGTCGGCGCTCGACCGCTTAGTTCAAGCCATGAAAAGGCGGAGCGCCCTCGTGCCCGTGGCCGATGAGATTCGCTCCGAGATGAGCATTAAGAAACAGGTCGCGGTGGCGGTCAACGCGATGCAGGAAAAAGATCCTGTCGGCAACAAGATCATCGAGTCAGCCGTCGATGTTCTGGTACAAGCTATGAAGCTGCATCGCACTTCCTCTATGGAGCTATAGATGAGCAAGTTTTTCAATGAGACACAGAAGGCGAATCAGTGGGTGCAGCGTAAGCCTTCGGACTCCGATATGGATGTGCGGGAGATGCTGGAGTCAATCAAACACGGCTCCACATTGGAAACGCAAACGGCTAACGCGCAGCTCACTCAGTCTCAGCAAGTCCATGTGGGAAACGGGGACGCGACGCACCTGGTCCTCCGTCAGGATCAATCTTCTAAGGAGGCTCTTGAGGCCTATCGAGCATTGAGGATGAGACTCATGCGAGCCCAGTCGAAAGCAGGGTTTAAAACGATTGCCATTAGCAGCTCACTGCCGGGAGAAGGCAAGACTCTGACGACCATGAATCTTGGCTTGTGCTATGCACAGCTCCCACAACAGCGGGTGCTGGTTATCGATGGGGACTTGCGCACGTGCGGGCTGACGAGATTGCTAGATCATCCGGGCACAGTGGGCCTTGCAGAAGTGCTCGCCGGTAAGGCGACTCTAGACGAAGCGATCGTTGCAACCAATCAGAAGAATCTCTTCGTGCTTCCTGCCGGCACCAGTTCCTCGCCTCCGCCGGAGCTTTTCACTGGATCGCACTGGCAGGAGCATGTCGGGCGCTGCAGCGAACTATTCGAGGTCGTTCTAATCGACACACCGCCGATTATCCCGCTGGCCGATTTTGAGCTGATCAGCGCGGCTTGCCAAGGGGTGGTGGTGGTAGTGCGAGCCCATTATGGGCAACGGGAAACCTTACAGAAATCGGCAAGCTCAGTGGATCGTAAAAAGCTTCTGGGTTTCGTTTTCAATGGAGCCGATGCAAAAGAGAAGCAGTACTATGGGTATAAATATGCTGAAGCCAAGCCCTGAAAAACCCATTCGTCCCGAAGTGTCGCTGGCAAGCGGCCAACTCGCACGAGAGAGAAGACCAGATTGCACTGACCAAAATGTCACATCGGGGGTTCCAAGGCGACTATGTATCTAAACATCAAGCTCCAAGTTTTTCGATTGGGTTTCCACCAAATCGATATCGCCAAAGCACTCGGCATTGATGAGAGTGTGCTCAGCAAAATTATCCACGGCTATCGCGAGCCATCGAAAATGCAACGCGTGCAACTCGCGCGGTATTTGAATGTCGAAGAGAGCTGGCTCTTTGAAAAATACGATCGTACGCTCCGACCCACCGGCGCTGTGCCTAGCATTCCTCCCAGAGAGGAGGAGGGCCTCTCATGAAAAGGTGCTTCGCAATTCTCCGAGGACACGAGTCAGATGTGTTGTCGGATGGTTGCCAGCCATTCATATGGGGTAGTGTGCCACTTGTATTGCGGTTGTCGTTTTGCCTCTCCGTTGCCCCAAGCCAAGAGTATCGAGCCAGAACTCAGGGGGCTGTGGATGTTCCTGGAGAGAAAGAAGAAACAGTTTTCCCACGCGCCGGTGGTCACCCCGACAACGTCTTCTAACCAACTGGAAAAAAAAGAGATATGTGGCTTGTGTCTGGACTCGGACGTGCACTCACCATCGTGACTGGGTGTTCAGAACAGCCTCCAAGGCAAAAAATCTCAGTTCCTGAGCTCTTATGCCCAAGATTGGTACTCATGAGGTTCCGGCAAGAACCTTACTCCTCGTCGGAGTTGACGGGGTGGCCATCATGCTAGCCCTACTGGCTGCCAGTGCTGTACGCACGGCCATACCTTTCCCGGAAATGATTCTGCAATTGGGCCTGTGGACAAAGATTGCTCTGATCACGATCGTTTGCGGGCTGTCTCTTTACTTCAACGATCTCTACGATTTTCAAGTTGTGAGACGCAGAGACAACCTTTTTGTCCACACCATGCAAGCGCTAGGCGCCGCCTGTTTTCTGTTAGCTCTGTTGTTCTATATTTCCCCTGCAAGCAGTCTGGGCCGCGGCACGGCACTCTTTGCGGCGCCATTGATCCTGGCCCTCTTGCTGAGTTGGCGGCTGTCAGCAAACGCGACAAACCTTCTATCACGAGGAAATGAGCGGGTACTGGTCATGGGGACGGGAGAATCAGGCATATTGCTGGTGCGACACATCCTCGCCCACCCGGAATATAACTTGAGGGTTGTTGGATTCCTCGACGAGAATGGCCAAGACATAGGGCGGTCCCTTGTCAATCCAAAAATCATCGGTGGCTTTGCAAACGTAGAGCAGATTGTAGCCCAAGAAAGAATCGATCGGATCATACTGTCATTGAAGGAACGAAGGGGCAGCACGCCGATCAAACAGCTACTCAATGTCAAATTCAGCGGTGTGCGAATAGAAGATGTGCACAGTTGCTTCGAGCGGCTTCACGGCCGCATTCTGCTCGAGCGACTTTCTCCCAGTTGGCTAATCCTGTCTGATGGATTCAAAAAATCTCGACTCTTGCTGGCTGCAAAAAGATCCATCGATATCGTCGTTTCGTTGACCATCCTCGTTATCGTCTCGCCTCTGATACCGTTGATTGCACTGGCGATCTATTTGGAGAGTGGCTGCCCCATCTTCTTCCGTCAAACGCGCGCTGGGCACAAAGGTCGCGAATTTGAACTGCTCAAATTCAGGTCCATGGTCCAAGACGCAGAGAAGGATGGGCCACGCTGGGCGGAACAGAGTGACAGCCGAATCACACGGATCGGTCGAATCCTACGGAAAACTCGCCTGGATGAAATCCCGCAGCTATTCAACGTGCTTCGCGGTGAGATGAGCCTCGTGGGGCCGCGTCCAGAACGGCCTTACTTCTGTGACCAACTTGAGAAGGAGATCCCCTTTTACAAACTTCGGCACTCGATCCGGCCTGGTCTAACGGGATGGGCGCAGGTGAGGTTTCGCTACGCCTCCAGCCTCGATGACGCCAAAGGGAAACTCGAATTTGACTTGTTTTACTTGAAGAACATGTCGCTGCTCGTTGATTGTGCAATACTGTTTGAGACCGCCAAGGTGGTGATTCTTGGACGGGGCGCGCAATAACATCTACTTCTGTTTCGCTTCCGGAATCTCCTGCTACCTGCCTACTTTTGAGATGGGGAATATCCTGGCCTGCGCTGGGAAACAATTTTCTTCTTTACGTGTGGACCAAACCTGGAGCCCCTTGCCAACTCGTTGAAAATAAATAACTTAATTACTACTTCCATTCCTCACATGGCAGGCCACGTGCTCAAATCACACCTGCAGAGCCTCTAAGGAACCCGGCTGAAGGGACCGTAGAACTATGATTGAGAGAGTTAAAACCTGCGTGATCGGGACTTTGCTAGTAGCCGTCCTTGGATACGTCCAAGTCGGCTTCGGTCAAGATGCCGGGGCGAAAGCCCAAGCGAACCAGAAGGAGCCGCCTGTTCAAGGGAAAAACGCCGATGCGAAGGGATCTCAAACGGCTTCTGGACAGATCGCGACACCGAGCGACTTTGTCATCGGCGAATCCGATGTCCTGAACATCAATGTTTGGAAAGAGCCCGAAATATCCCAGAGTGTCGTCGTGCGACCGGACGGGAAGATTTCACTTCCACTAATTGGAGAGGTGCTCGTTAGCGGGCTGACTCCAGTGCAGACCCAGACTTTGCTGGCCAACAAGTTGCAATCCATTCTAACGAATCCCCAAGTCACAGTGACAGTGACGGAGATCCGAAGCAGGGTGGTGTCCATCACTGGAGAGGTGGTCAAGCCGGGAGCATATCCGCTGCTAGTTCCAACCACCATATTGCAGTTGCTCACGAACGCGGGTGGGCTGGGGCCATTCGCGAACAAGAAGGGCATCTTCGTATTGAGAACGGTGGATGGAAAACAACAGAGATTTCCTTTTAATTATTCGCATGTCATCAAGGGCGAGAAACCGGAGCAGAACATACTGCTGCACCCTGGTGACACGGTGGTGGTGCCATGAGGCAGAACAGAGTTAGTAATCTTTATAGTTTATGGATGCGGATGGTGCTTTGCCTCTTCGCTCTGTGCAGCATCAGCACGGTCCTTCTTGCGCACCAAAATCAGGACAAGCCAGTTCCCTCGACGGATTCCCAGGATGTCAAGCCGACTGCTCTGGTGCTACCTAGCTATTCCCAAAATATCGCACTCCTTGGCACGGATCAGCGGTACATGGATCTTGCGACGTTGCAAACGAGGCGGCGTACATTCTTCATGTATGGCACGGGAGTTTCGGAATCTTACGGAAATTTTGAAGGGAATTCCGGAGCACAGGACAGCAGTCTATTCCTGTTGAGTCCGCATGTTGCCATCGTCAATGCAAGTAACCACTCCTCGTTTAGCTTCCAATATGCGCCCTCCCTCATTCAGAATACCTCAGGTCCGTCGAGTCGCCAGGTGTTTCAAGCCGGAAACATTACTTTTGGCGAGCCGATAGCACGGAATTGGCTGCTGCAGTTGAGCAGCACGAACACTTACGGAACTGATTTATCTCGATTGCTGAGTCCGCCTGCGTTTGATGTCAATAAAGGGGTTCCGGTCGCGGATCCTAGTTCCGCCGTTTTCCAGTTCAATGGCGGCAACGTGTTCTCAACAACGAATAATGTTGGCCTCAATTGGCAGAGAAGCTCTTCCCAAGCGATGAGGTTCTCCGCCGGGGAGTCCTATTTTTCATCGCTTGATAGGGGCACAAGCAGCAGGTCTACTTCCGCTCAAGTATCCTTTTCTGCGGCGGTATCGCCGCGCACGTCGTTCAATGTCGGGGGCAACTACTTCCACCAGGCATTCTCCGTGGGGAGTTGCGACGGCTACGGGTTTAGCTTCGGAATTTCGCGCCAGATTGGCCGCCATATCAATCTGGATGTTGCGGGGGGCCCCGAGTTTGCAACGGCTCCATGTAACAAGGGACTCGGTGGAAATTACGGAATTAGCATATCTTATCCCTTGAGTCGAAGATCTCGAGTGGGACTTACGGCTAGCCGCTCCTACATGACCAATTATTTGGCGAATACGCTCTGGAGCGACACTGCCGCGGTTTCGTATGGCAGACAACTTTCGCAGTCTTTTGAGATTCACGTGAACTCAGGCTATTCCCGGAGCGTTCGTGCGCAAACTGGTCTGGGAACCTATGTAGGCTACTTCGTCGATGCTGAACTTTCCTGGAAGCTGTCGCGTACCATTGCCCTCGGAACAAGCTATCGACGCTTCGAGCAAGTTTCCGGGGGGCCGATACAAGCGCAGAATGTGGCACTGATCTCGCTGGGATGGAACCCGCTTCCCATGCGAATTGTCAAGTGAGCGAACGGCTGAGACTGAGGAGTATCGACGGATTGAGATGTTATTGATTGCCCAATTGGGATGGCAAGGGAAGAAATAGATGAATTCTCCGACCACAGAACTGTCTCTGGCGCAAGTACAGGAGTACTTGCAGGTTATCCGACGCGATAAATGGTGGATTTATTTAATGACAGTTGGGCTGACGCTTGCCGCGTTCGTCGGGATCGCACTCTTGCCCAACAAATACAAGGCTACGACGACGGTCGAGGTAGACCCTCAAAAGGTACCGGAACAATTCGTTTCGGAACTCGTGCGCGTAAGCCCCTCGGATCGGCTGCAAACCATCAGCCAAGAGGTGTTGAGTGAGACTCGCCTGCAGCAGGTCATTGATCAGTGGAACCTCTACCCCGAACTGGGCCGAACGCCCGCACGTGAGGCAGTCATAGAGCAGATGAGGAGCGACGTCGAGATCAACGTTAAGCAGTCCGGAGGCGGCTTGGCCGTTTTCTCGATTACATATCAGGGGAAGGACCCTGCGATCGTTGCCAAGGTGGCAAATCAGCTGGCTTCGGACTTTATCGCCTGGAGTCTCAAGAGCCGGGAGCAACATGCCGCTGGAACAACGGAATTTTTGAGTTCGCAATTGCAAGAAGCGAAGAAGGCACTCGAAGAGCAGGAAGATAGGCTTCGTCAATACAAGATGTCTCATCTCGGGGAATTGCCGCAGCAACAAGAGGCTCTTCTCCATACTTTGTCGGGCTTGCAGGCAGAGTCGCAGGCGAATGCGGGTAATTTGAGCCGACTCGATGAGGAACGGTTGACTCTCACGCGGCTACCGGACTATGTGCCGATGTCAGGAGGCAATCCTCAACCAGTGTCCGAACGGGCGCAGTTGGAGATGGAGAAGAACCAGCTCGAAACAAGGCTTAGTGAACTTCGCCGGCGCTACACCGACAGGTTCCCTGAAGTGCAGGATTTGGTCAGGCGACTGAATCATGTCAACGAAAGTTTAATTGCCCTCCCGGCGGACAAACCTTCCGACATTTCGAGTTCGACCAAGCCTAGCGCAACCGGACTACGGCTCGAGGTCATCGGGAAGGAAATGCAGCATTTGAAAGAGGAGCAAAAGCGAATCCGCGAGCAAATTGCGAGTTACCAAGCTAAAGTCGAGGCAATCCCACGACGCGAGCAGGAGATGATAGATCTTACGCGCAACTACGATATTTCAAAGGGCCGCTATGATTCTTTGCTGAGCAAGAGCTATGCTGCGGACATGTCGAATCAGCTCGATACGCAGGAGAAAGGAGAAAGATACATTCTACTGGATCCGGCTCTTGTTCCCGACAAGCCCTTCAAACCGAACCGTCGCAAGTACATGGCGCTCTCATTCTTGATGTCGTTTTTTGGTGCCGTAGCTGTGGTGATTTTGAAAGAATTGCTCGATCCCAGAGTCAAGACAGAGAGAGAGATTCGCGTTGCATACCCAGAACCTATTCCTATGCTAGCGGCTATTCCTCATATTCAATCTCCTATAGAGCGTCGCAGGCATCTGCAGTTCGTTGCTTTCGCGGTGAGCTTCTCGATTCTCGCGATCGGGGCCGTAGCAGGACTCCTATGGAAGATTCACCCAATTCTTTGATAGTTGGGTCAAATTTGGCCCGTCCAAATAGTAGTTCAAGGAGAGTTTGGCACTGTTGTTTTGTTGCCGCGGCTCGGAGAATCGGCACTTGAGCGATTCTGGTCTAACTCCTGATATTGGTATGAAGATTTTGATGCTGACGGACTCCTTCTTGCCTCATGCCGGAGGCTCTCGCGAGTATTACAATAACATTTATCGAAATTTGGTGGATCTAGGGGACTCTGAAGTCACAATTTTGACGAAAAAGATTCCCGGTTGGAAGGAATTTGACAATATCGCATCGACGCAGTTCTTTCGAATTAGGCGGCGATACAAGCCGCTGGCTTCCTTGAAGTATCAAGAGTTGCCCAAGGGGCTGGGTCCCTTTCTGGATGCGGCCTGGCACGCGCTGCGCTATTCGCCGGACATTGTGCACGCCGGGGATCTGTATCCTCCCGGCGTGACTGCGATGATTCTCAAGAAGCTCCTCGGATTGCCGTATGTTGTCTATTGCCACGGCGAGGAGATTCCCCAACTTGACAAGTATAAATACCAACCCCTTGTCCGTAACCGCATTTACCTGAATGCGGATGCCGTTATTGCCGCTTCGGAGTTCACGCGAAACAATCTCGTGAAGCTGGGTGTGCCTGAGTATCGTATCTGCAAGATAGTTCCGGGGGTCGACTCCACAAGATTCAGACCAATGCCACGCAGGACAGACCTCCTGCAGCGGTACGGTCTGGAGGGAAAGACTGTCGTCCTTACGGTTGCGCGATTGATCCCTAGAAAGGGACACCAGGCGGCTCTGAACGCGTTCGCGACAGTCTGTCACGACATTCCGAACGCTCATTACCTCATTGTCGGAACAGGTCCGGAAGGGCCTCGGCTCCGTCAGATGGCTCAGGGGGCTGGCTTGAGTGAACGAGTGACGTTTGCCGGGTACGTTGCAGCTGAGCAACTTCCGGACATCTACAATCTCTGCGATATCATGCTGATGCCGAATCGCCAGGAGAAAGATGGCGATGTGGAGGGGTTCGGGATTGTGTTTTTGGAAGCAAATGCAGTTGGCAAACCGGTGATCGGAGGCCGGACAGGTGGGGCCGTCGAAGCGATTGCCGACGGCTCTACCGGGTTTTTGGTGAATCCGGATGATCCTGACGAAATTGCGGGGAGGCTGCGACAGCTTTTGCTAGACCCAGGTTTGCGCGAAAGACTCGGGGCAGCGGGGGTCCGGCGGGTACGCTCCGATTTTAGCTGGGAGACTCGGGCGAGGATCCTCCGCAGTGTCAACCTTGAAATCTTGAAAAGGAACGGCAGGAAGTTGGAATGTAAAGCGCGGGTTCCGAATACGGGCGAAAACCCGACCGGGAGCGAAATATCGCAGCAGAGAATAAGTTACTTGTCAGTTGATAAAATAATGGATAAAAAGGGGAATTTAGTTTCCCTCAAGAGAGATGGAGAACACAGGTTAGTTCCCATTGAGAGAGACGATAGGATATAGATACCATGGGACTTCATCTCTCAGGGTTGCTGTCTGGTTTGTTCCCTCTGCTGCTCTACATTGGCGGCCTTGCAACGTTTTTTGCGAGTGCCTTTTGGCGTCCGGAGATTGGTATCTACTACATAGTCCCACTGCTCCCTCTTCAGACTGTCCGATTTAGGCTTCACGAATACCCCCTGGGCGCTCAGTGGATTGACCTCGCGCTTTTGGGAGTTGTGATCGGCGTTCTTAGGAAAGGAGATTCGATCTTCATCAAGACCCCGCTGAGACGCTGGCTATCAGTTTTAGCAGTGTTGACCTATTTATCGCTCTGGCGGGGAGCTTTCTTTTTGGATTTCCCTTTTCCATTCTGGTTCAACGATGAGCGCATGTCGGACTGGAAGAATTACATGGTGATCTTTCTCTTATTCTTCCTCGTGTTAGCTTCCATAAAGAACACCAAACAGATGAAGGTATTGCTACTTCTCATGTGCTTTTCAGTCCTTGTTATGAACCGGAGCTATAACAACTTCATGGGACAGCGCAATCTCTCTACGTTCTCCTATGAGGCTCGCGATGCTGGAACGATGGGTTACGCGGGTGTAAATGGATTGGCGGCATTGGAGGCACAGTTTTCCGTTTTTTTATTAGGGCTGTGTAGTGTACCTAAAATGAAATCTCTGGCAAAGGTAGGATACTTGGTGGTTGTTGGGACCTGTCTGGTAACGGTAACTTACACCATGTCTCGTGGAGGCTACGCGGCCGTAATAGTCGGCGTATTGTTCTTAGGACTGCTGAAGAATCGAAAGCTCCTGCTGATTTTGGCCGTCTTCCTCTTGACATGGCAAAGTCTTGTGCCGGGCGCGGTGCGAGAGCGCGTCTTCATGACGCAGGATAGCAATGGAGAATTGGATTCTTCGGCTGGTACGCGTTTGATACTCTGGGAAAACGCAGTAGAGATAGTCAAGGCAAATCCCGGGATTGGGACGGGTTTCGACACTTACAAATTCATGCATCTCGTGGGTGGCTTTGAAGACACGCACAACTATTACGTCAAGGTCATGCTGGAAATGGGGATAGTCGGCCTTATAGTCTTTCTAGGAATAATTTCGCGAATGTTTACGGCGGGTTACAGTCTGTTCCGTACAGCGCTAGCTGAGGATTTCTTGCGCGGAATGGGTTTAGGTTTGGCAGGAATGGTAGTTACGACTATGGTGGCGAATGCCTTCGGTGATCGCTGGACCTACATCGAAGAAACCGGCTTTCTGTGGGTAATCGCAGCGATGGCTATCCGAGGGAGAATGATTGCAGGAGAAGAGCCTGGCGTCGAGCAAAATGCTGCCACCGGGGAGCAAGCAGGCGCTTCAAGAGAGATTGGGCAGGTGAGGGACTTGGCTCTGGGCTGGAATAGTCCAACTAACTCACGCTAATCTATGCGCCCCACTAAAAGCGAACTAATCTCCGCAGCAGTTGTAAGCAATACTGGGTGAAAGCTTTTGCCACAATATGCTCTGGAAAGCGCTTCAGAGCCTCGGGGCTTCTGCCGATAAGCGGATAAGTTATTATTTGTCAATAACTTAGACTATAGAACATGGCAGCACGATTGCAAGACTCAACATGGGGTAATGTCTCTCGGACCCGCTGAGAGGTATACGGCGGCACCCTGATGGCATGGGTGAGCACAGCAAGACAGAAGAGAGAATGAATGTCAGCCCTTATGGAGCGAGAACAAAAGCTAAAGGAAAACGCGGTCGAATACTTCCGTTCCAGAGCAAACGTCTACAACGAGAGATATTTGGTCAAAGCGAGCGGAGATCTTCTGCAAGTTCGTCACCGAGCGATCTTGGAGTTCGTCCGAAGTTGGAAGCTCCCTGCAGGATCGAGTATCTTGGATTTGGGATGCGGGCCGGGGCGATTAACGCGCGATTTGGCCAGAATGGGTTATTGCGGTCTCGGTGTTGATGCTTCTCAATCCATGATTTCACTAAGCGAGAAAGAAGCTCTTGCTGAGGGCGTCGCCGACAAGTGGGATTACAAAATGGGGGACGTCGAGGCCGTCCCGGTGCCAGACTCCTCGTTTGACGCCGCGATATGCGCCGGAGTGATTGACTATCTTCCGTCCGACGGAAATCTAATCGTCGAGGCAGCCCGCGCATTGAAGCCTGGTGGACGCTTTCTCCTTTGCTTCACGAATCGGTTCGGTTACACGGTCTGTTTATCAACGCCCCTCTATTGGATGAAGAAGATGCAAATTGTCCGATCGTTTGCCTCCTTCCTCAGATCGGTCTTTGTTGGGGGCGATGAAGGAGCGATGAGCTTCAATTTTCTGCCACGAAAGCACCGCCCATCGGTTGCCCGCCTATCCATGACGCATCAAGGTTTCAGAATAGAGGCTGATAGATATGTCCATTATTCCTTGTTACCGGCGCCGCTTTGCACCATTACCTCCAAGCTGAATTTCGGTATCGATGAGAAACTTGAGGCTCTTGATCGAACACCGATTCGGGCATTAGGTTCTTGTTACATTTTGAGCGGATATATAGAAAAATAGCTCTCTTCCAGATGATGAAAAGTTGACCCCAAGTAGCCAAAGAAGGGGCACTCTCGCGCTCGCACAAGAGGTTCACGTGGTCGGAACAGCTGTGACGACAGACTCAAGAATAGCTAAGCTTCGACCGCAGATTCTTTATGTAGTCGATCAATTGTGTCAGCTTGGGGGAGCAGAGCATGCATTGCTTCAAATTGTGCACCGTCTTTCTTCAGAGCGTTTCAGGGCTAGCATTGTTACATTTGAAATTAATCAATTGCTTGAGCCACTGAGCAAGTTGACTGGTCGATTACACGTCCTGCCTCTCCGCAAAACCTACGACCTCCATGCCGCGAAAATGGCACTCCAACTTCGACGAATTCTCAAATCGGAAAATATTACAATTGTCCATACTTTCTTTGAGACTTCTGACATTTGGGCGGCGTCCATTGCGAAACTCAGTGGTTGCCCAATCCTGATTTCCAGCCGGCGTGACCTGGGAATTCTTCGAACGAGTAAACATCAATTTGCCTACCCCATCGTCAATCGGTTTTTTGATCGCGTTCTTGCTGTTTCAGATGAAGTCCGCGCCTATTGTATCCAGCACGATCATCTATCACCTGATCGAGTCGAGACGCTCTACAATGGCGTTGATATGGCCGAGTTGGATAGCAAGGCCGCAGAGGGCAATGCGCGGCAACAGCTGGGCTTGCCCGCTGAAGTGCCCATCATTTCGACGCTAGCCAACATTCGCTCCATTAAAGGAATCGATGTTTTAGTCTCGGCCGCTAGGCTCGTTTGCAACGAGTTCCCCGAAGCAGTATTCCTCGTTGTGGGGCGCGTACTGGAACCAAAGACGATGGCTTCTTTGCTACGGCTCGTGACGTCGCTACACCTGGAAAGAAGTATTCAGTTCGTGGGGGAGATGACCAATCCGTTTCCAGTTCTTCGAGCCAGTAATGCCTTTTGTTTGCCTTCTCGGAATGAAGGTTTCTCCAATGCGCTTATCGAGGCGATGGGGTGCGGTCTGCCATGCGTCGCGACCCGCGTCGGTGGCAATGCTGAGGCGCTACAGGAGGGCAAGAGCGGTTACTTGGTTGCCAGCGAAGATTCTGAGGCGATGGCGGATCGTATTCTCCGGCTCCTCCGAGACCCAGTGATGGCCCAGCGAATGGGCGAGACCGCGCGGGAAACCGTGAAGGCACGCTTCAGTATAGATGCCATGATGAATCGGCTCATGGGGATCTACGACGAGTTACTGGTGGCAAAGAATGTCTAATTTGTTGCAGACAGTTGCTGTGGTCCTGGTTTGGTTGAGCCTCGGGGCACTGGCGTATGTTTATCTGGGATATCCTTTATTGCTCGCATTGGTTGGGCTTTTTGCTCGGCGCTCGAAAGCTTCTCTCGGATATCTCCCAAAGATCTCCGTACTCATTGCCGCTTATAACGAGGAAGCCGGCATTCAGAAGAAAATCGAGCAAACGCTGGCTCTCGAGTATCCCCCGGACAAGATGGAAATCATCGTGCTCTCGGATTGCTCCACTGATCGCACAGACGAGATTGTGAAGTCCTTCACGGATCCGCGAGTTAGGCTTTTCCGGGCACCACAGAGAATGGGAAAAACCAACGCACAAAACTTGGGGGTTGAAACCGCGCGGGGCGAAGTCCTGATCTTCTCTGACGCGACCACGGTCTATCATCCGCTGGCTCTCCAGTACCTTGCGAGCAATTACGCAGATCCGAGAGTCGGCGCGGCAAGCGGCCGTTATCAATACTTTGATCCGGAGGGGAAGTCGCCAACCGGCTCCGGCATGATCGCCTTTTGGAATTACGAAAATTTCATCAAGATGATGCAGTCGCGGATTCGGACCATCTCTGGTTGCTGCGGATGCATTTACTCAGTTCGCCGTGCGGCCTATACGCCGCTTCATCCGAATGTGATCAGCGATCTGGTGCAGCCGCTTTGGGCCATTCAGAAGGGATACCGTGTGGTTTTTGAAGATCGCGCGCTCGCTTACGAGGAAACGACCAAGTCTTCACAAGAAGAGTTTTCGATGCGCGTGCGGGTGGTGACCCGTGGGATTCGGGGCATCCTCAGCGTGTCGAATCTGCTGAATCCGTGGAAGTACGGCTGGGTTAGTGTGCAGTTGGTATCGCACAAAGTCTTACGATGGATGGTCCCTCTTTTCTTGCTGTTGTTGTTCGCTAGTAGTGCTGTGCTTTGGAACCACTCCTGGTATGGCATACCTTTGGCTTTGCAAGGTGGTTTTTATGGATTCGCACTTTTGACGTTGCTTGTTCCCCTGCATCGCTTGTGGAAACCTCTAGGCATCCCGCTTTATTTCTGTACGCTCAATGCTGCAGCACTGCGGAGCATTTTGGAAGTGATGCGCGGCCGTAAATACGTGGTTTGGGAAACGGTCAGGAGCTAGCGAAGGATGCGAATCGAGTTTCTCACTCAGAACGACCCTCTCTACGTTCTGCCTTTTTTTGATGAGTTTCTCAGAAACTACTCAGCGGAATTCGAAATCCTGAAGATTTCTTGCAGCCCAACCATGGGGAAGAGATCGCGAGTCCAACTTCTACGGGAACTTACGTCCCTCTACGGCGTGGTTGGTTTCATCAGGCTACTCGGCAGGACAGCAAAGTACCGGATCCTAGGCAAGTTCAGGAGTGGCCGCGAGGCCAGACAGTTTTATAGCCTTGAACAAGCGGCAAGAGCATACGTCATCCCTTACGAGAAGGTTGGCAACCCGAACGCTGCCGAGTTCGTTGACGCCGCTCGGAAGCGTGGGGCTGATCAGATCGTCTCGGTCGCTTGCCCTTATATTCTGAAGGAGACGATTCTATCCCTTCCGCCTCGAGGCTGCGTTAACATTCACCATGCGCCGCTTCCAAGGTACAAAGGCATGATGCCCACCTTCTGGCAAATGTTTCATGGCGAAAGGACGGTAGGCGTAACCGTTCACTTTATGGCGGCCAAAGTAGATGAAGGGAGCGCTCTGCTGCAGGAAGAGCTTACCATCGAACCGGGGGAGACTTTGGATCATCTCATCCGTCGATCCAAGCGTCACGGAGCACACTGCATGGCGCGCGTCCTGCGTCAGATCGCTTCGAAATCCCACGTCCCAATTCCCTTGGATTCCTCCAATGGCTCCTATTTCACCTTCCCAACAATTGCCGAAATCCGTGAGTTCCACCGCCGCGGGTTTCGCGCTATCTGACCCGTCGCGGCGCCCGGGAGATTTCCGATCAGGCAATCGTTCCGTCATAAGCGCTCCTCGGAGCGCAACGTTTATGTAGGTGTTTGCTTCTCCCCTGTCTCAAGCCTCCAGTTCAGCTAACAGCTATCCTCGAGATACCCACGGTGCCCGCCCGCACTCCTCATTGGTCCAACAAGATCCGTAGAGGCTCTCATCTCATCTCCTTCCGTTACTTGGCAGTTCGGCCTCCCTTTCCCCAATTTACATCGGTATTCAAGCTAGAATGAACTTCCTCGGTGCTTCGAGCGTGGCCACAAGAAGGGAGGTACAGGGCAACACCCTGTACCTTTTTAGGTCCTTTAGACAGTGGCGCACCTTGCTTGAAGAAGCCAGACTCACCTATGTAGACTGTGGGGTGGGCCTCCCGCCGGTGGGACGGAATGGAAAACCAGTTTGTCGCATGGCCAGAAGTTGTCGAGCGTTTGGAATGGAAAAACTAATGAGTAAGAGGGGACTCAAGATGCCAGACGAGGGAACACCGGTCATGCGAATTCGCGTTTGGTCGATCCTGGTTGTAGCGGTTGTGGTTCTTGCCGGGGCATCGAGAGCAGGGGCGCAGACCCCTCCACCGGTTATTTTTTTTACTGACCTTCAGAGTGGACCGAACAGCGGAGGTGACGGCCAGTCTGGATATAGCGGTGTCTATGTCACGCTCTATGGCAATTTTTTCGGCGCGACTCAAGGCAGTTCGACGGTTACACTAAACGGTTCATCATGCCTGCGCGTTGTCTCTTGGGGCACACCGTGGCTCTGGTACCAGAAAATCGTTGTGCAGGTTGGGTCGAATTGCATAAGCGGGAATGTAGTCGTTACCACCTCGGCGGGAGCGAGCAACCCGGCGGCCTTCACGGTGCGTCCCGGGAATATCTACTGCATATCGACCACTGGAAGCGACAGTAACAGTGGCAAGTTCCCTTCCTCCTGTTGGGCCACCATGTCGAGCGCGGCCGGAAGGATGATTGCGGGCGACACGGTTTACTTGGAGAATGGCGTTGTGAATACTACCGTTGCGTCATATTCCGCAGTTGTCAGTATTACCAAAGCGGGTACTGCTGCCAACCCGATTGCTTTTGTCGGCTATCCCGGAGCTACGGCGACGATCGGTGATATTAATAACTCGCCCTACGCCATTCGTGTTCCACAGATTGGTGCAAACCCTGCCTATATTGTGGTCGCCAACTTGACGTTGCGCGGCCAAGAAGCCATGGATCCTTTCGGTTCTGATCATTGGTACGTCATTGGTAATGATATGAGTTGCACGGCTGCCGGGATATCGTGCTTCCATAGCAATCAGTCCACTAACTTGTTTATTTACGGAAACAATGTTCACAATATTATCGGCGGGGTTAAACTTTACCATGCTGTTTATTTCACAACGAACACAAACCATGTATGGGTCGGTTGGAACCTTGTCGATCCTGACCCGAACCACACCGGGGCTGCGGGTTGCCGAGGCATCCAGTTTTATTCTACCGGCGGCAGCAACCAGTTTGATCTCCACGTGCACGACAATACTGTTCGAAACACCATTTGCGACGGTATAGCCATGACTACCGTAGACGCAAGCCTGGGAACAGTACAGGTCTACGATAATGCCGTCTATCATTCCGGGACCGGTCCCGATCCGCAGGGCCAGCTGTCCCACTACACCTGCATCCAGCTCTCCGGAAACGCCGCGGTCAGCGCCCCAGCGTTGGTTTACAATAACAGCTTGTACGATTGCGGAGCTCGCGCATGGTCAGGCATCTCAGGAGGTTTTGAATTGAACGTCCCCGCCAAATTGAACAACAACGTGGCCTACATGACGAGCGGTGAGCCATATCTTGACAGTGCAGCGTCATGCGGCAATGCCAGCGGCAGTAACAACGATTGGTTTGGCAATGGCGCTCCTCCATGTTCCTCGAATATCACCGGCAGCTTGAATGTCGACCCAGGCTTCACGAATACCGCGGCCGGTTCGATCAATCTTCAGTTGCAGGCGAGCAGCCAAATTATTGATGTAGGCCTGACGATCGGCACGCTGACATACGACATCACGGGAGTTGCGCGCCCGCAGGGTTCTGGTTACGACATTGGCGCCTATGAGTTTTTTGCCGGAGGGACCACGGTCCAGAAGCCGAACCCGCCAACAAACCTGACGGTGATCGTAAAGTAGCAGCAATATTCAATTCCAGTATTGGATCAAGCCGGGTCCGAAGGTGGACCCGGTTTAGCTTTTCGATTGAAGCCAGCGAGGCCGGTGAGGCGCGACCTTTCTACGCCTTCATTTCGATGCTTCACCCAGTTGCGCCAGTCGACGAGACAACAAGCGCGGGCGAACGCGTAAGTCAAATAGAGGACTGTCATCGGCGGAGCTGCTTGCAGCCGTCGCGAGGAAATGGCCGCATGAAAGCCCAAGAACACTGCAGGCGAGAGTGTGGCTAGGATGAACGCGCCCAGGATTCGAAAATCTCCAGTTTGGATGCCGACTAACGCACCAGCCAAAACGCCTAGAACGCAGACAAGGGTATAGATTGCAAGCGCAACGGCCTTGAAATTGTGTAGTGCAGGCAGGTTACGAAGGAAGACCCTGAAAACATGCATTCCGTGCCAGCGATTCTTCTTGAAAAACGCGGAGAGCGATTGAGGTGTTCCCCAGTGAACAACACTCAGTCTGGGTTCGCACCTAATCGGAAGTCCGGCAGCACGGATTCGCTGGCAAAACTCATAATCTTCATTAGTTTGGATGGATTCATCGAATCCATGAATTTTGCCGAGAACTTGCCGGCTGACAAATAGGTCGCCTGCCGGCAAGTAAGACACTTCTCCGGCCGGTTTGATCTCCCGAATTTGATACCAATGACGCGCGACCCAGGAGGACCGCTCCGGGATGAGATAAAAAGCGCCACAAACCCCACCATCATCTTCAGAAAGAACCTCTGCGGCGACCGAGAGCCAATCGGGCCGTACTTCACAATCAGCATCGAGAAAGGCTAGATACCGTCCCCGCGCGACTGCAGCCCCCGCATTTCGAACGGCCGCGATGTAGACGTTCGGCTTGTCCAGAACTTGAAGTGAGAGAGATTCCCTGAAGGTTGAGGCCACCTCTTTAGTTTGATCGGTCGAGCCATTGTCCACGACGATTACTTCGAACATCCCGGGTGCGAACTTCATGCGATGCACAGAATCCAAGCATTTGCGGATGTTTTCTTCCTCGTTACGGACGGGGATGACGATGGAGAATAAGCATGGTAGCCGCGAAGGCCTCGTTTCGATCTTGTCATTCAATGGAGACTTAGGCTCTTCAGATAAGATCATTTCAGGCCTCTTGAAGTGAGGTGGCCGCCTTGGTTTTCTGTTGTGCTAGAACTCGCTCGTATAGCTCCACATACTTCCGGGCCATACCATGGGCCGAAAAGAATGTTTGGACGTGTTCTTGGCCGTTCTTCCCGAGTGTCTGGGCAAACGATTGCTTTCTGAGGCATCGAAGCATTGCGTCGCGGAGGGCAGGTACATCCCGTGGTTGCACAAGCAGACCCGTCTGTTCTGGAATGACGAGCTTCTCGACTGCACCAACCGCTGTTGCGATTACAGGTTTGCGCAATGCCAAGGCCTCAAGGATAGCCATCGGCATTCCCTCGTCGATGGAAGCAAGAACAAACAGGTCAAGCGATGCGTATACGCCAGGCATGTCATAGCGCTGACCGAGGAGCAGGACTCTCGACTTGAGACCCAGTTGACGGATCAAACCATCAAGCCGGGAACGCTGAGAACCATCGCCCACCACAACGAATAGCGCATCCGGGAGTTCCGAGAGTACCTCCCGTGACGCTCGGATGAAATACTCGAGTCCCTTTTGTTCTTCTAGGCGGGCCACCGTTCCGATCAACACCCTATCGCCAATCCCAAGCTCGGCTCGTAGAGTAGGAGCAGCGGCTCTGAAACGAGAAAAATCAGTTCCATTGTAGATAGTTGAAATATTTGCTCGAGGCACACCGGAGCGTTCGACGATTTGCGTGATGGCGTCCGAGACCCCCACAGCCGCTTGCGCGCGGCGTAACATGAATGAATCGAGGAATTCGTAAAAACGAATTGGAAGTGTCGCCCCGGTCCACAGATGACAAGTCGCAACGAATGGAATCCCGACAGCTCTGGCTGACAAATAACCATAGATGTCTGGCTTATAGCCATGGCCATGTACCAACGAAATATCGCGATCGCGAACGAACTCTCGGATGGCTCGAAGTAACTTGCGGTCAAATCGGCCGTTACATTCGAAGATCGCAACCTGGAGTTTTCTGCGGTCTGCTTCATCTGCAATCTCTAAATGTGGATGAAGCGCATTGCGGAAGACGCCTATTATCGGGTCGCAGCCAAGGCGCTTCTGCGCGGAAGCCAGGTTCAGGAGCATCACCTCAGCACCATACATTCCGCTGCTGCTGATAAGATGAAGAACTTTCATGCTATTCTTGATTGTCTCTCGGGCTTTCCGTGACCATCGATCTCGACTTCCATTCCTTCTCCGGGGCTCCAATTTGCCAGCCAGCACCAGAACTTGTGATAAAGCCGGTCGCCAAGCATTGTGCGTACTTGCTCTTTTGCTCCATACAAGAATCGAAAGTAGAGCTGCTGCCCTTCACTAGGCTGTATGAGTCTCTGCAGCTCCTTCGTTCCCATTCGGCCCGTAACCATGTGCCTTCCTTGGAGTCGGATGCCTTTTCGCGTTTCGGCAGGCGGCCAAGGATTTGAATGGAAGAGATACTTGTAGCCCGCGCGCCCACACGCGTCTACTACGCGGTCATCCCACCGTCCACCAGGGGCAGAGATCGCCGAGACCTGCGCACCCAGGCGATCTTCGAGTTCGCGCTTGGACCGAACCAGTTCTTCTTCCAGTTCGTCATGGCTACATTGGGTCAAAAGCCGGTGTGACCACCCATGCGACTCCACGCGATGTCCAGCGGCAACTATCTGGCGTGCCTGGTCCCATGAAATGTACTTGTCAGTGCCGCCGACGCATCCTGCCAGGACGAAGAAGGTAGCTTTCAGGCCGAATTGCTCGAGCAGAGGGAACGCTTCCTCAAAATTGGACCGATGGCCATCGTCGAAAGTGATGAGCGGGGCATGTTCGGGTGAGGCTACTTGCAGAATTCCCGAAGAGAGAAGCGAAAGGTGTGCTTGAAACTGAGCGCTCATGACCCTATAAAGGTACCGCGATGGTGAAGGGAGAATCTCATGGTAGGTCAATACACATGTCCGCCCCCCTTTTGCACTTGATGCCCCAGCTGGACCTTCCATCAAATGGTCCACCTCATCGGGTTGCCCCATGCTTTCTATGACGTTCAAGAACATTGTCTGGTTACTCCGTGATAGTCCTCGCCGTCTCCGACTGTTTGCAGAGCAGAGCCCTCCCCGATGCCAGCGACTTCACAGAAAGGTTGAAAAGAATAAGTCTGCAATAAGAGCTCCAGCCGATTCTTCATTCCATCCAAATTAGTGTAGTGGCGGAAACGTGACTTCAGTTTTTCCCGGATTCGGGGCTGATCGGGATCAAGTTCCCAAGGGTGGAAGTAGACAACCACACTCTCGCCGTAATCTTCCTGAAATTTGCGGAAAGCCCAGTGAGTATAGGCAAGTGGGAATATCCGCAAGTAGCCCCCACCCGCACAGGGGAGATTCTGGCCCAGAAGACGTACGGTGGCCGGAGGGAACTCAAGCAAAGAATGGCCGTCCTTCAGCCGATGTGTGTACGGGAATCGTCGCGCGCCCGGCACCCCATATAGGTCATGGTGGATCGGATAGATGCTAGAGTCGTATCTGAACCCTTCTTCAGCGAGGACGTCCAAGGCCCAAAGACAATCCTTGGTGATGGACCAGCTCGGCGCGCGATAGCCATAGACCTTGACGCCGGCCGCATCTTCAATCGCCCGAACAGCGGCTCGGGTGTCCTCACGAAATTCGCCCGGCGTCAAAGAATAAACCGTTCGATGCCAGTAACTGTGGCAGGCGAGCTCGTGGCCGCGCGAGTGTACCTCCCGAACTAATTCTGGAAACTGCTTCGCCACCCATCCGACGAAGAAGAACGTCCCTTTGACGTTGTACTTATCAAATAGATCAAGAATGCGCCGCGTGCTCATCACAACCCGCGAGGGCCGACTCTCCCAACTATCCTGCGAGACCGAAGAGGCAAATGCCTCCACCATGAAATAGTCTTCGACGTCGACACTCATTATGTGCGTCGGCGGCAATACTGCCCCGCAGTTAGTCCCCTTCTCTTTGTCTTTGCTCAACATAGAATTCATCAGGTCCTAGCTGTTTCAGTCATAAAGGAAGCGCTCTGAGCCTCACCATCGAGCCGCCTTGGAGAGCCAATCTTGGCCTGAACGGAAGACAACATTGCCTCACTGTTTCGTAGGCAAGTGTCCTGCCTTTGCTTGTTTCGTAAGCCACATATTTTCAATAAGATAAAAATTCTCGACACACGTACGCGAGTCGAGAGGAAAGCCCTTTCGCACTACCCGGCATTCTTTTGCCACTGCTCCGGCCCACCTATCCGAGAAACCGCAGAAATTCTGCGTTCTCGCATTGAACGCGAAAAACAATGCCTTGGAAGGGAAATCATCGGGACAATTCGATTGCAATTCCTGGACATTCTTCAAATAAGTGCTTTATTGTCTGTAATTTAGATTTTTCCGCCTACCTTATTCCCTCTTTCGAGTGGCCCCCTGTTTGCTACTCCAGATCAGAAACGTGCGGCAAAGTTTGTCATTTCGTACGTCGGAGAGTGCAGACCATGCGTGTGTTGCTAACGGGCCACCTAGGGTACATCGGAACCGTCATGGCTCCGCTTCTGGCTCAAGCGGGCCATCAAGTCGTCGGTCTAGATAGCGGCCTGTTCGAGCAATGCACGTTCGGCGAGCCCCCTCGGCAGTTCCCCTCAATTCGCAAAGACATCCGGGACGTTACGCCTGCCGACCTTAAGGGTTGCGATGCTGTACTTCACCTTGCCGGACTCTCCAACGACCCCCTCGGGAATCTCAACCCGCAGCTGACCTACGACATTAATCACCTAGCCTCGGTTCGTTTGGCGCAATGCGCGAAGCAAGTGGGCGTAGAGCGCTTTGTGTTCTCCTCCTCATGCAGCACTTATGGCGCCGCCGGCGACAAGATCCTTGACGAATCCGCCGAGTTCAACCCTGTCACTCCCTATGGCACATCAAAGGTCTTGGTCGAACGGGATGTTGCCAAACTTGCGGACTCTCGATTTAGTCCCACTTTTCTTCGCAACGCCACTGCGTACGGAGTATCCCCTCGCCTGCGGTTCGATCTCGTTCTCAACAACTTGGTCGCTTGGGCCTTCACGACCGGGCGGGTCTACATCAAGAGTGACGGTACGCCGTGGCGTCCGATTGTTCATATCGAGGATATTTCTCGGGCATTCCTCGCTGTCTTAGAAGCGCCTCGTGAAGTAGTGCACAACGAAGCATTTAATGTTGGGCGGAGTGAAGAAAACTATCAAGTTTGCGATCTCGCAGAGATTGTCAGGGAAACCGTGCCAGGTTGCAAAATTGAGTACGCCGCGGATGCTGGTCCCGATAAGCGGTGCTACCGAGCCGACTTCAGTCGGATCTCCCGCACCCTACGCAACTTCCAGCCCCAATGGGACGCACGTAAAGGTGCTCGTGAACTCTATGAGGCCTACCAGAAAGTAGATCTGCGCCTCGACGATTTTGAGGGAGCACGCTACAAGCGCATTGATCACCTTCAGGGCTTGCTGGCGTCTCGGCGTCTGGACTCGACTCTACGCTGGCAGCCGGCTGAGGTCGCAAGCGTGCTCCGGGAGACTTTCAATTGACGCGGTCATTTGGATCCAGGTGCTTTCGTGATTTTTCGGGAGACTAAATTGCCGGGCGCATTTTTGATTGAACTGGAAAAGCGTGAAGACCAACGCGGTTTTTTCGCTCGAACCTTTTGTCGCGAGGAATTCTCGGCGCGCGGCCTGAATCCTGACATCGCGCAGTGCAATGTCTCGTTCAACAAGCGGAAGGGAACGCTGCGAGGAATGCATTACCAAACACTACCGTTCGCCGAGGCCAAACTCGTCCGCTGCACGGCGGGAGCGATTTTTGATGTAATCATCGATCTGCGTAAGTCTTCTGAGACTTTCCGGCGGCATTTCGCAGTCGAGCTTTACGCTTCAAGTGGGAAGATGTTGTACATACCAGAAGGATTTGCTCACGGTTTTCAAACCCTTCTCGACGACACTGAGGTTTTTTATCAGATGTCGCAGCCATACGCTCCGGAATGTGCCCGCGGTGTGCGCTGGAACGATCCTTCTTTTGAAATCGAATGGCCGTCAGCGGAACGGACAATCCTTGAGCGTGATCGCAATTATCCGGACTTCTCGCTCCCGAAGAGTGGTTTAGGCCAATGAATTCGTCGGCTATTCAATCCGCGGCGGCTGGCACCGGTATCGGTAGTGAATTGCACCGCTTGATCGCTGATCTCTATCCAATTTGCCGCAGCATCACCGGCGAAGGCTTGCGTGAGACCCTGCGTGCGGTTGGAAAGCTCGTTCCGTTCACGCTTCGCGAAGTGCCAACGGGCACGCAGGTCTTTGATTGGACCGTGCCCAAAGAGTGGAACATCCGCGATGCTTATGTGAAAAACTCTCGCGGCGAGCGCGTCATCGATTTCCAAAGCTCGAATCTTCACGTTGTCAACTACAGCGTTCCCGTCAGGCAGAAGATGCAGCTTACGGAGTTGAAAACCCATCTCTTCACCCTGTCAGAGCGTCCTGACTGGATTCCTTACCGCACTTCCTACTACAAGGAAGATTGGGGCTTTTGCCTGAGCCAGCGCCAACTCGGGTTCCTGCCCGAGGACGAATACGAGGTTGTCATCGACTCGACGCTGCAGGCCGGTCATCTGACTTATGGCGAATGCTTCCTGCAAGGCGAACTGCCCGATGAAATCATTATTTCCACGCATTGCTGCCATCCTTCGATGTGCAACGACAATCTCTCTGGCATCGCCGTGGCCGCATTCCTGGCGAAGCACTTGTCCTTACGTCCTCGCAGGTACTCCTACAGGTTCTTGTTCATTCCAGGAACCATCGGTGCCATCACCTGGTTGGCGTTGAACGAAGAGAAGATCTCTCGCATTCGCCACGGGTTGGTGCTCACCGGCTTGGGCGATGGCGGAAAACTTCATTACAAGAGGAGCCGTCAAGGCAATGCTGAAATTGATCGTGCCGCTAGCTACGTCCTGCAGCACAGTTCTTATGAGCATCACCTCTTGGATTTTTCGCCCTACGGTTACGACGAAAGGCAATTCTGTTCACCGGGAATCAATCTGACGGTTGGACGCCTTTCGCGCAGTCCTCACGGCACATTCCCGGAGTATCACACTTCAGCCGACAATCTTGGCTTCGTCCATCCAGAGAAACTCGAGGAATCATTTGATGCTTGCTTCCAGATCCTCGCCCTCCTCGAGAGAAACGGAACCTTTTTGAATTTGAATCCCAAATGTGAGCCGCAACTCGGAAAGCGCGGCCTGTATGGAATGGTTGGCGGTAGTCCCGACGCCGGCGTTAGAGAATTGGCCGTGCTGTGGGTTCTGAATCTATCCGACGGCAACCATTCGCTATTAGATATCGTTGAGCGCTCGAACCTATCGTTCGATTCCATCCGCGCGGCAGCCGAAGCCTTGCAACAGAAAGGTCTCTTGCGCGAGTGCCTCGAATTTACGCCGACTGAGCCCGCGGAGTCATTAGAAAGGACAAAATCATGAACGCAATTTACGTTGACACCACAAACAGTGACGAACACAGGCGAGATCTGTTGTACAGCGGCCAACTCATCGTGCATTCGCCCACTCCCAGTTCCCTCGCCCTCGTCGAGTTTGCGCGCCAAATGCTCACCGACGCGTTTGCCGGCGCGGACCCGGAGACGGCGCAGTTTCATATGCCCGTCGAACGCTACGCGGCCACACTCGCCGAACTCAAACCCAAGTTCATCCATCATCCCAACTCCAAGGAATTTCTCCAGGGCATTCTGCGGGAAACCGCGTGCGATCTCAGCAAGACCTATTTCGACGTGCCGCGCGTGCGTACTTCAACCAGCGATCAGTACCTTACTACCGGAATTGCTTACGCGTTCCATCCGCATCGCGACACCTGGTATTCGGCTCCCATGTGCCAAATCAACTGGTGGATGCCCATTTATCCCATTGTTTCTGAAAACGCGATGGCCTTTCACCCCCGGTACTGGAATCAGCCGGTGCGCAACGGCTCCGCCACTTACAACTATGACGAGTGGAACCGCACCAGCCGCCAAAATGCAGCACAATTTCTAAAAGAGGACACCCGCAAACAGCCTCGCCCCGAGGAACCCATGGAGCTCGACCCGCAGGTCCGCGTGATTGCCCCGCCGGGAGGCCTGCTGCTTTTTTCCGGTGCGCAAATGCATTCGAGCGTGCCCAACACCTCTGGCCGCACCCGACTCAGCATCGATTTTCGTACTGTGCACATTGACGATGTTGTTGCGCGACGCGGCGCTCCCAATGTTGATTCTGAGTGCACTGGCACGTGCATGCACGACTATCTGCGCGGCACGGACCTGTCGCATGTGCCAGAAGAGCTTTATGCGTTATACGAGACGCAGCCATCTCTGGTGCGTCCTGAATTGCAGGCCGCAGCTGCCGTTTGAAGGGTTTGACGAACGTATGCCTACAGTAGATCAACTTGTGAACGACTCGGAATCCGTAGCCAAGATGCTGCGGGATTCCGTGCAGCCGCTGTGCCGGTTCTGCAAGACCAAGCTCCAGCACACCTTCGTAGACCTCGGTATGTCTCCGTTGTGCGAGAGCTACCTTAGTTCGACCCACCTGAACCAGATGGAGCCCTTTTATCCGCTTCATGTGTACGTGTGCTCGAACTGTTTTCTGGTGCAACTCGATGCGTATGTGAGTCCGGAGCACATTTTCAGCGACTACGCATATTTTTCTTCTTACTCCGACTCATGGCTGGCTCACGCCAGGGCGTACACGGATCAGATGACGGACCGCTTCTCTCTCGATAATGCCAGCCTCGTCGTCGAAGTGGCCAGTAACGACGGCTACCTGCTTCAGTATTTCGTCCAGAAAGGCATCCCGGTTTTGGGGATTGAGCCCGCCGCGAACGTTGCCCCAGAGGCTGTCAAGAAGGGCGTCAAGACGCTGGTGAAATTCTTTGGAACCGAAACGGCTCGGCAACTCGAGGCAGCTGGCAAGCAGGCGGATTTGCTCCTCGGCAACAACGTACTTGCGCAGGTCCCCGATCTGAACGATTTTGTCGCGGGAATGAAGATCCTGCTGAAACCGCATGGCGAAATCACCATGGAGTTCCCGCATCTTCAGCGGCTGATGGAAGAAAACCAGTTCGACACGATTTACCATGAGCACTTCTCCTATTTCTCTTTTCTGACAGCCGAAAAGATCTTTGCTGCACATGGCTTGACGCTCTTTGATGTGGAGGAGTTGACTACTCACGGCGGTTCCCTGCGCATTTTTGCTCGGCATGCCGAGGACTCCTCGCACGCTGTGACCTCACGCGTCCGAGATCTTCGCGAACGAGAGGAAAAACTGGGGTACGCGCAAATACAGACGTACTCGCGCTTTGCCGACCAGGTGAAGGAAACCAAGCGCAAACTGCTCGAATTTCTTATCGAGGCCAAGCGCAGTGGAAAGAAGATTGCCGGATATGGTGCTCCTGGCAAGGGCAACACCCTGTTGAATTATTGCTCCATCCGCACCGACTTCATCGACTATACCGTCGACCGCAATCCCCATAAGCACGGCAAGTTCCTGCCGGGGACACACATTCCCATTTATCCACCGGATGAGATCCAGCGTACACGGCCTGATTATCTGCTGATCCTGCCGTGGAATCTCAAACAGGAAATCATGCAGCAGAATGCATTCATTCGGGATTGGGGAGGCAAGTTCGTCGTGCCTATCCCGGAGGTTAAGGTTTACTCGTGATCTTACGATTCGAGACTGGTTCGTCCTCCGGACGGACCCCAAGGAGAACGCTCCCATGAAAGTGGTCATCTTCTGTGGCGGACTCGGGATGCGCTTGCGCGAATATGCGGACAATGTCCCCAAGCCGATGGTCCCGATTGGCTACCGGCCTGTCCTATGGCATGTCATGAAGTATTACGCGTACTACGGACACAAAGACTTCATCTTGTGTCTCGGATACCGCGCGGATGCCATTAAACAATATTTCTTGCACTACGACGAATGTGTATCCAACGATTTTTCACTCTCCAATGGTGGCAAAGACCTCCAGCTGTTTAACAGTGACATCCACGACTGGAACATCACCTTCGCCGAGACGGGAACGCATTCAAATATCGGTCAGCGCCTGAAGGCCGTGGAGCGCTACCTCGCCGGCGAGGACATGTTTCTCGCAAACTACGCTGACGGCCTTACGGATATGCCCCTTCCAAGCCTCATTGAGTTCTCCAAGCATCACGATAAAGTTGCGACCTTCGTTTCGGCCAAACCGAATCTTACCTATCACGTCGTTTCAGCCGACGCCGATGGGCTCGTCAGTGAGGTCAAGCCCATACGCGATACTGAGCTTCGCATCAATTGCGGTTATTTCGTTTTTAAGAGAGAAATCTTCCAGTACATGCGTAATGGCGAGGAGCTCGTCCTCGAGCCATTTGAGCGCCTCATGACACAAAAGCAGTTGATGGCGTACCGCCACGATGGCTTTTACGCATCCATGGACACTTTTAAGGACAAGCAGCAACTGGACGACATGTACGCTCATGGTGACGCGCCGTGGGAAGTCTGGAAAAATGCGCGTCCACGCGAGGAGGCGGCGGTTTCGATCCTCGATGCTGCTGCCAATGCGACTTAGGATCGCTCGTTCTCTATGATGAATCTTCGCCTGACAGATCTCGGCAAGCAGCCACTTCAAATCCTTTGCCTGGGCGCGCACTCCGACGACATCGAGATCGGTTGTGGAGGAACTATTCTGCACCTCATTGAATCGCAACCCGCGATGCGCGTCGACTGGGTCGTTTTTAGCTCCAGCACGCCACGTCGGCGCGAAGCGCTCCGCAGCGCCAGTCTTTTCTTGAAGGGCACGAAGTCAAGAAACATTACCGTTCGTTCCTATCGCGACGGTTTTTTCCCCTATGTGGGCATGAAAATCAAAGAGGAATTCGAACGCTTGAAGAGGCGCATCAATCCTGGCTTGGTCTTCACCCACTATCGTAATGACTTGCACCAGGATCATCGCCTGCTTAACGAACTGACCTGGAACACCTTCCGCGATCACCTCATCCTTGAATATGAAATCCCCAAATACGACGGGGATTTGGGATCGCCCAATGTGTTTTCTCCCTTAAAGGCATCCACGTGCCGCAAAAAGGCCGCCTTGCTTCAGCAGGCTTTCCGCACGCAGGCCTCGAAGCAATGGTTTTCCAATGACACGTTTTTGGCCCTGATGCGGCTGCGCGGAGTAGAGGCGAGCTCTCCCACAGGATTCGCTGAGGCTTTTTACGCAAGAAAGGTCAGCCTGCAACTACAATGAAATGGACGCTGGGATTACCCGAGGTTGAAGAATGAATTCGGAGTGGTTCACAGACTTTTGGCGCTATCGCGAGTTGCTTTATTTTCTGGCTTGGCGCGACGTTAAGGTTCGTTACAAACAGGCCGCGCTTGGCGCCTCTTGGGCTGTGATTCAGCCCTTGCTTACTATGGTCATTTTCACCCTCTTTTTTGGCCGGCTAGCTCGGGTTCCGAGCGATGGTATTCCCTATCCTCTTTTTTCATTCTGTTCGTTGGTTCCTTGGACCTACTTTTCCACCACTCTGAGCCAAGCAGGAAACAGCCTCGTCGGCAATTCTTCACTCATCACAAAGGTTTATTTCCCGCGCGCCTTGTTGCCTGCCGCGACTGTACTCAGCGGCCTCGTGGATTTTGTAATGGGCGCGGTATTTCTCGCCCTTATGATGATTTATTACCATGTGAAGCCTGGGTGGTCGTTCTTCCTAGTACCTTTTTTCCTTGGCGGCATGATCCTGCTGGCCTTCAGCGTCAGCATGATACTGGCCGCCATGAACGTGCGGTATCGCGACGTCAAGTATGCCTTGCCGTTTCTGGTTCAGATCTGGCTGTTTGTGACTCCGATCATCTATCCGATTGCGTTTCTGACCCCCAAAATGCAGCGCTTCCTCGCTTTCAATCCGATGGCCGGGTTTCTCGAGGGATTCCGTTCTTCTCTATTCAATACGGGGCATATGGACTGGCGTTTAGTGGGTACGTCCATCACCATTACGATATTTCTTCTAATTATTGGTGCCACTTACTTCCGCAGGACGGAGAGAACGTTTGCGGACATCGTTTGAGTTCAGAAGGGAGCATTGCCATCTCGTTTCGGTGGGACTATGAGCCAAGCCATAGCTGTTGATAAGGTCTCTAAAAAGTTTGTCCTGGGGGCGCTTCAGCGCGACACGATGTTGCGCGAACGGCTGATCAGCATGCTGAGCGCGCCTTTTCGCCGGCGCTCGGCTGCTCCCAATGTCCTTTGGGCCCTGCGCGATGTATCGTTCCATGTCAGTGCCGGTGAAGTCGTGGGCATCATCGGACGCAATGGCGCCGGAAAAAGCACGCTCCTCAAAGTACTGTCCAACATCACCTATCCCACCTCCGGTGAAGTTCGCGTCTCCGGCCGCGTCGCCTCACTTCTCGAAGTGGGCACGGGCTTCCACGAAGAGCTCACCGGGCGCGAGAATATCTATTTGAACGGCTCCATCTTGGGCATGAAACACGGCGAGGTCGCCGCCAAGCTGGACTCCATGGTGGAATTTGCGGGCGTAGCGCAGTTCCTGGATACTCCGATCAAGCGCTACTCGACCGGCATGCGCCTGCGCCTGGGCTTTGCCGTGGCCGCGCACCTGGATCCCGATCTCCTCATTGTCGACGAGGTTCTGGCCGTCGGCGACGCGGGCTTCCAGCGCAAATGCCTCAACGCCATGGATGGACTCCGTAGTGGCGGTCGCACGGTCCTCTTCGTCTCTCACAACATGGCCGCCGTCGAAAATCTGTGCTCCCGCTGCATCTGGATTGACGCCGGACGGGTGGTCAAGGATGGAGCTCCGCGGGAAGTCATCGAAGCCTACATGAACACTTTTGCGAACGCTCGTGACGGAATGGCGGATTTGACCTCCGCCAAAGATCGCCGCGGTTCGGGCGAGATCCGCTATACGGGCGTCGAGTACCTGAGTACTTCAGGTGAGCCGCTGCAAGTTGTGCGCAGCGGCGACAGCCTGGTCATTCGTTTTCACTATCATTCTAATTCACCGATCGCCTATCCCAGCTTCGGCTTTCGTCTCTACACGGAATTCGGCACGCTTGTCACCGACACCAGCACCTGGCATCACGCGATCGACATTCCGCTCGTGCCTCCAGGTGATGGCTACATCGATCTGCAAATCGATTATCTCAACCTTCTTCCCGCCCATTATTATTTCTCCTTGTGGATCACCGGCGCGGCTTCTCCTGTCCACGACAACATTGAGCACTGTGCTCAGCTCGAGGTGGCGTTGGCCAACGTTTACTCGTCAGGACGAATGCTCGACAGCCGCTCTGGTATCGTTTTCTTCCCGCAGCGTTGGAAAGTGAATGAACCCGTCCTGGCCGGTGCGTCTAGCAAATCAGAGGAAACATGAGCGACGCGCCTCTGGTCAGTGTAGTCGCCCCCGTTTATAACGGCGAGGAATTCTTGGCGCAGTGCATCGAAAGTGTCCTGACCCAGACCTATCGAAATTGGGATTTCACGATTGTAAATAACTCCAGCACTGACGACACGTTGAGGGTCTGCCTGAAGTATGCTGCAATCGACAGTCGAATCCGCGTGATCACTAATCCGAGCTTTTTGAAAATCATAGAAAACCACAATCGTACTTTGAGCTTCCTCTCTGCGGAAGCAAAGTATTGTAAAGTTCTCTTTGCCGATGATTGGCTGTTCCCTACCTGCATCGAAGAGCTGGTCGCCAACGCAGAACGACATCCCTCCGTGGGTATGGTGTCTTCTTACGCGCTCGCTGGCGACCGCGTCTTATGGGCCGGCCTGCCCTTTCCTAGCTATGTAGTGGATGGTCGAGAGATTTGTCGGCGCAAGTTGGCTGGCGGCGTGGACGTGTTCGGAACACCGACCGCGCAACTTTACCGCGCAGACTTAGTTCGAAGGCGCAGCAAGTTCTTCAACGAGCAGAATCTTATGGCCGACACCGAAGCATGCCTGGATGTCCTGCAAGACAGCGACTTCGGATTTGTACACCAGGTATTGAGCTATTCAAGGCCCCGGCCGCAGTCCAATGATGCATTCGCGAATCGCTTCGAGACGCGCTCCTTGGGCGGCCTCATAATCTTCCTGAAATACGGCCCGATTTACTTGAACCGAGACGAGTACGCGTTCTACCTCAGGAAGCGATTGAAAGACTATCATCGCGTCTTAGCCAAGAATCTTCTACGGTGTCGATCGGCGGGATTCTGGCGCTTTCACAAGGAATCGCTGAGTGCTTTGGGCATAAAGCTCGATCGGTCCCTCTTGGCAGTGTCCGTGGGCCGTGAACTGGTTAGGATGTTGTTACGACCCGCAAGCAGCGCAACAGAAATGAAGGGATGGTGGCGAGAGGCTGTTTTGCGGCTCGTCCACCGTGAATCCTCTGAGGTGCGACTTCCTTAACGGTGTCTGTGAGTCTGAAACATGCGAGTGAGCAGATTCATGCTTTCGGTGTCGACGTATGCAGCTGGCGAGAAACGGGGCGAGCGCAGTAGATGGACAAACCTGAGTCCGTGTTCGAATGATCGATCGTTTCTCGGCACTACAGTAAGCTTGCTGGCACGGACAATAGTTTTGTCGACGCAATCCATGTCATCGCCCAATCCTTCTCTCATGACTTCGCCGCTCCAAATTGCGTACACAACCACAGGTGAAATCAGAAATGACACATAGGAATTCCACGGACTGCCTCGACCTTGTCGCCGGCGAATTGGTTGAAGTCGCCAGCCGCGAGGAGATTCTTTCCACTCTCGACCAGAACGGCAAGCTTGACTCCATGCCTTTCATGCCCGAAATGCTGCAGTATTGCGGCAAGCGTTTTCGCGTGTTGAAGCGCGCCGACAAGACATGTGACAACATCAAGGAGTGGAGTCTGCGCCGCGTCAAAAATGCGGTGCACCTAACGGGGGTCAGATGCGATGGCACTTCCCACGGCAATTGCGATGCCGGTTGTCTCCTCTTCTGGAATGAGGCATGGCTTAAAAAGGTGGACCCTGAATTCGTGAGCGCGTCGGAGGTAACTCAGACGGCTTCGGCATCTTCTCCGGATACACGCTCTTGCTTAGCTTGTACTGAGGAGGGCCTCCAGGAATCCACTCTTCGGCCCGACCCCTCCGCCCCTGGAAACGCTCTTTACATGTGCCAAGCCACTGAGCTTCGCGAATTCACTTCTCATCTTTACTGGTGGGACCTTCGCCAATATTTCCGGGACATCCGCTCCGGCAATCTTCATCGTGGCATCGGCGACTCGAAATCCGAAGCCGTTTTGGAAACTGTCCTCAGCCTTCTGGAGGTCGTCCGCTCGGTGGTCATAACGGCATTCAACAAGTTGCAAGAATTTCGCAGCGGTGTCCGTTACCCCCACATTGAAGGCTTGCTTGATACGACGCCGACTGTTGAAGTGAATCTGCAGCCCGGAGAATTTGTTCAAGTTCGGTCCAGAGACGAAATCCTGTCCACCCTTGATCGCAGGAACAAGAACCGCGGCTTACTTTTCGATTCCGAGATGGTCCGCTATTGCGGCGGTACCTTTCGCGTCCTCAAACGCGTAAACCAGATTGTGGACGAGCGCACTGGAAAGATAATGAAGATGAAGTCCCCGTGCATCATCCTTGAGGGCGTGGCCTGCGTTTCCGAATACCACCGCCTGTGCCCTCGCGCGATTTATCACTATTGGCGAGAAGCTTGGCTCCGCAGAGTCGAATAAACGGGTTCCTGGCCATTCATTTGGAGGATAACTTGCCGCCATACGCGGATTCCTTCATCGCCGGGCTAGTTCAGGCCGTCGCGGGAATGCCGAACGTCATGTTCCCAAGCCGTAGTTTATTCTGGCCCGTGGAACCGCCTTACCCAAATGCGCAATAATAGTGCACATGTCCTCCGGATGCCTCTGCATCCAGGCCGCCTAAACCTAGAGCACTCAGTGATTTACCTATCAATCGTTTTGGAACTCGCAGTGCTGTAAGACCCGCGGGGTAGCCTGTTCATCGCAGGCCAACAGATTGGGACTGAAAAACAGCAGTTTTACAACGGAGATTTTATGCCCTCGTGCCTGTGCCGCTGCAAGCTCCCGACCTCTCTAATTTTCTTTGGTCGAACCCTCGGAGCATGTTTGTTTGTCTTAATGGGATTCACAGGCCAGGCTCAGGCCTCCATCTCCTTCGTGCAGCAGAATTCGTCGAATCCCCAAACGTCACAAACTACAGTAACCGTTCCCTTTGCGCTCGCTCAAACCTCGGGCAACCTTAACATTGTTGTTGTGGGGTGGAACGATTCTACTGCCACAGTCGTCTCCGTTAACGATACTAGCGGAAACATTTATTTTCCTGCCCTGACCCCGACAGTTCAATCAGGCACCGCCTCTTTGGTAATTTACTACGCGAAAAATATTGCTGCCGCAGCGCCTGGCGCAAATTCGGTAACTGTGACATTTGCCTCGGCCGCGAATTTTCCGGACATTCGGATAGCGGAATACAGCGGTTTGGATCCTGTCAATCCCCTGGACGTCGCCGTCGGAGCACAAGGGAACAACGCCACCAGTAGTAGCGGCGCGGTGACCACTACCAATGCAAACGATCTCCTGGTAGGGGCAAACCTGGTCCAGACGATAACCACCGGCCCGGGCAGCGGATACACCAACCGCGTGATCACCACCCCTGATGGAGACATTTTGGAAGATCGTGTAGTAACTGCAATCGGTAGCTACACCGCCACCGCTGCGGTGAGCCCTTCGGGCCAGTGGGTTATGCAGATAGTGGCCTTCCGTGCTGCGGGTGGAGGCGTGGGCACGGCGACAACCATTGCCGCCACCGCGGGAACGCCACAGAGTGCGACGGTCGGCACTGCATTTGCGACCCAGCTGCAGGCGACAGTTAAAGATTCGCTGGGCAACCCGGTGAGCGGGGTGAACGTAACGTTCACGGCGCCAGGGGCGGGAGCGTCAGGGGTATTTAGCAGCAGCACAGCGACCATCACCGTAGCTACGAATGCATCAGGTGTGGCATCGGCACCGTTCACGGCGAACGCCACGGCGGGTGGGCCCTTTACCGTGACGGCGTCGGTAGCGGGGGTTGCGACCTCGGCGAACTTCTCGCTGACGAACACCGCGGGGACGCCAACGACGATGACGGCGAATGCGGGGACGACGCCGCAATCGGCAACGATCAACACCGCTTTCGCCAACGCGCTGGCAGTGACAGTGAAGGATGCGGGGAGCAACCCAGTTTCTGGAGTAAATGTGACGTTTACAGCTCCCGGAGCAGGAGCTTCGGGAGTATTCAGCAACAGCACGGCGACGATCACCGTGGCCACGAATGCATCAGGTGTGGCATCGGCACCGTTCACGGCGAACGCGACGGCGGGAGGGCCGTACACAGTCACAGCGGCGGCAACCGGGCTGACGACGGTGAACTTCTCGCTGACGAACACCGCGGGGACGCCAACGACGATGACGGCGAATGCGGGGACGACGCCGCAATCGGCAACGATCAACACCGCTTTCGCCAACGCGCTGGCAGTGACAGTGAAGGATGCGGGGAGCAACCCAGTTTCTGGAGTAAATGTGACGTTTACAGCTCCCGGAGCAGGAGCTTCGGGAGTATTCAGCAACAGCACGGCGACGATCACCGTGGCCACGAATGCATCAGGTGTGGCATCGGCACCGTTCACGGCGAACGCGACGGCGGGAGGGCCGTACACAGTCACAGCGGCGGCAACCGGTCTGACAACGGTGAACTTCTCGCTGACCAACCTTTCTGCAAGTGGCCCGATCGCGCTGGTTCAACACGCCAGCAAGGATGCGGGTACCACGAAGTCATCTACTCTCGCCTTTCCCGCCAGCAATACTGCGGGAAATTTTATCGCCGTGGTGATTCGCGCGGGCAAGTCGGGCCAGGTGTTCACGGTTACGGATTCCCAGAAAAACACCTATCGCAAAGCAATTCAATTCAGCGAAACAGTCGACGGAACCACTCTGGGAATCTTTTACGCTGAAAATATTTCGGGTGGCGCAAACACGATTACTGTGTCCGATACCATCTCTGGGACCATGCGGTTTGCCATCCTCGAGTATTCGGGCGTCGCGATCGCAAATTCGCTTGACGGCGCGGCGGTAGCCTCCCAGGGTACCGGCGCATCTCTCAACAGTGGCATTCTTACAACGACAGCGAGCGGCGATCTGGTGCTCGGAGGGATGTCGGCGGCTAACTCCGCAAACTTCACGGCGGGGAGTGGTTATCTTCCTCGAGACTTCGTTCCGGCTGAACCGAACACGAAACTGCTCGTCGAAGATCGGATTCAGTCTGTCGCCGGAAATATTTCGGCCAATGCCTCGCTCGGAACTTCGGACAATTGGGGCGCTGAGGCCGCCGCATTTAAGTCCGGCGCCACAGTCCCACCGCCTACCTTCACTCCTCCCAGTAACCTGGCAGCTGCTCCCTCGGGCCCTGTGCAGGTGAATTTGTCGTGGACCGCGGCAACGGAGACCGGCGGTACCCTCACTGGCTATCTGATTGAACGCTGCACAGGCTCTAGCTGTGCCAATTTCGCACAAATTGGCAGCTCCGCGACGACCAACTACAGCGATACCAGCGCAAGCTTGACCGGCTCGACCACCTACAACTACCGCGTGCGCGCTGCCGACGGCACCAACTTCAGCGGGTATTCCAATACTGCCTCCGCCATAACGGCAGCACCCACATTCACGGCACCTTCCAACCTGGCAGCCACGCCTGCTGGTAGTGCACAACTTAATCTTTCTTGGACCGCAGCAACGGAGACTGGCGGGACCATCACCAGTTACCTCGTGGAGCGCTGCGCGGGCACCAACTGTGCCAACACACCGAGCAACTTCGCACAGGTTGGCAGCTCCGCGACAACCGCCTACAGCGATACCGGCTTGACGGTTTCGACTCCTTACAGCTACCGCGTCCGTGCCACTGACGGCACCAACTTTAGCTCTTACTCGAATGTGGCTACAGCGACGCCAGTTCAGGGCCCAGGTCTTTCGACGCTGAGCCTTACACAAGGTCCTGTAGGCGCGAGCATAACGATTACGGGTTCCAATTTCGGACTAACTCAAGCGCAAGGATCGAGCACGATCTCCTTTAACGGAACCCCCGTAACCACAGTTACCTCCTGGAGCGACACCAGCATCGACACGTCGGTCCCGGCTGGCGCAACCACAGGAAACGTGGTGGTCACTGTGGGAGGAATACCAAGTAACGGCCTGCCTTTCACGGTTACACCCCCGCCGAACATTACTGGCGTCAGTCCTAATGCCGGACCCATCGGTACCTCTGTCAACGTGACGGGAACAAATTTCGGACCGACCGTTGGCACCAGAGCCAGCGGGCTGGTTTTCAACGGCCTCGTCGCTCGAACCACTAGTTGGTCCAACACTCTCATCGTCGCGCCTGTGCCGGTGGGAGCTACAAGTGGCAGCGTCGTGGTTTCTGTCGGGGGCATCAACAGCAATGGCGTTCCTTACACGGTCACTCCCGGTCCCAACGTTGCCAGCGTGAGCCCCACCTCAGGCGCCGTCGGAGCTTCGGTCACTATCACCGGCGCAGGCTTTGGCGCGACTCAAGGGAGCAGCACGATAACGTTCAACGGCGTACCCGCCGCACCTACACCTGCAAACTGGAGCGATACCAGCATCGTCGCTCCAGTGCCTACTGGCGCAACCACGGGCAACGTCGTCGTCACAGTCGGTGGTATCGCCAGCAACGGCGTACCGTTCACGGTCAACCCCGCTACTAGCATTAAGCTCATTCAGAGTACCGGGATCGACGCCGGCACGACCACTTCAGCTTCCCTTCCCTTTACGTCCAGCAACACCGCTGGAAACTTTATTGCTGTTGAGATTCGTGCTGGTCAGTCTGGACAGGTGTTTACGGTTTCTGATTCTCATGGAAATACATACCGAAGGGCGATCGCCCTCAGTTTGACCCAGGATGGCGAGACTATAGGTATCTACTACGCGGAGTTCATCGCTGGTGGCGCGAACACAGTTACCGTTTCTGACACCATTTCGGGCACTCTACGATTTGCGATTCTTGAGTATTCCGGCATCGCCACAACCAATTCTCTCGACGCTGCGACGGCTTTTCAGGGTCACGACACCACTCCATCCAGTGGTAGTATCACGACAAGCCTCAGTGGCGACCTCCTGTTAGGCGAGATTACGACCGCGAATCTTCAAACCTTCATCGCGGGCACTGGCTTCACGATTGAGCAATCTGTGCCCGCCGCGGCCAACACGAAACTGATTGCCGAAGATCAGCCCCAGACCTCTGCAGGATCTGCGGCGGCAACCGCAACGCTCTTCGCTGCCGACAGTTGGGGCGCAGCAATCGCGGCGTTCAAGTCTGCCAACGGCGCTCCGCCCCCGCCGATCTCCGTCTCGGTCTCGCCAACAACCGCATCTGTGGGAACGGGAAGCGGCTCGCAGAACTTCACTGCCACTATCCAGTACGACATCCAAAATAAAGGAGTAACCTGGTCCCTGTCGGGTGCGGGCTGCAGCGGAAGTACCTGCGGCTCACTGACCAATGGGACCACCACCTCGGTTACTTACAATGGTCCGGCGAGCGTACCAAGCCCAGCCACCGTAACGTTGACGGCCACCTCAGTCAGCGATAACACGAAAACTGCTTCGGCCACGATAACCCTCATACCTGGGGCTCTTAGCGTTTCCGTTAGCCCCAAACGTGCTGCGGTTACGATGTCCGCATCGCAGACGGTGCAATTCACAGCCACGGTAGCCAATGATCCGTCCCACTCTGGCGTGACATGGTCCGTCGACAACAATAATGGCGGAACTGCAGCCACTGGAACCATTTCTGCCGCAGGCCTCTTCACCCCCGGTACTCAACCCGGCGTGCACATCATCACCGCTACAACCGTTGTGAATGCTGCCGCGAGCGCGTCCTCCACGGTTGCGGTCACGGATCTGGCCGGAGTGTACATGCACCACAATGATCTGCAGCGCACCGGCCAGAATTTGCAAGAATATGCTCTGACTCCAGCGAGCGTGAGTTCTCCGGCGTTCACCAAGCTTTTCTCATGCCCGACAGACGGTTATGTCTATGCGCAACCGCTATGGGTCGCTAACCTCAACGTGGGCGGGGCGAATCACAACGTCGTGTTTATCGCCACGGAGCACGACAGTGTGTACGCCTATGACGCTGATTCGTCCTCCTGCCTCCTGCTTTGGAAGACCAGCTTCCTGGTCGGGACCACCGTGACTACCATGTCTTGGCAAGACACTTCGAATGGCAGCAACGACGTCTATCCAGAAATTGGCATCACCTCGACTCCTGTTATTGACCCAGCTACCAAGACCATCTATGTGGTGGCCAAGACGAAGGAAACTGTCGGCTCCGGGTGCTCTCAAAGCTCTCCTTGCTTTATCAGTCGCCTGCATGCACTCGATATCACCACCGGTGCAGAAAAGTCTGGCAGCCCGGTTGTCATCTCGGATCCGAATTTCAACTCCCGCCAGCATTTCAACCGGCCCGCTCTGCTTCTCAGTAACAGCACGGTTTACGTCGGCGTGGGTGCGCACGGTGATGGCTGCCCCTGGCAGGGCTGGCTGTTCGCTTACGACCCCGCAAGCCTGACCCAGAAATTCGTCTGGTCAACCAGCGATCCCACGAACGGATGTAACGGTGCGTCTATTTGGGATGGTGGCGCAGGTCCCGCCGCCGACGCCAGCGGCAACATCTATTTCACCACAGGCAACGGCCGCTATGACGGGACGAAGAATTTCTCCGAGTCCGTTATTAAGCTCAGTCCCACGGGGGCACTCCTTGACTGGTTCACTCCCTTTAATGCGAGCCTTCTCGATGCCAACGACATCGACATGGGCTCTGCCGGTACCATCATTCTTCCGGATTCAGTCGCTTCCGCGGCCCATCCGCATTTGGCGCTCGCCACGGGCAAGATCGCCATTCTTTATCTCCTCGATATTTCTCAGGCAAGCCCAGGTCAAACAAAGATGGGCAGATTCAATTCATCGACCAACAATGACGTACAGGAAGTGATCCCTGTCCCGCCCCCCAATACCACCCAGCTGGACGGTGGCAACTACGGCGTACCCGCCTACTGGAATGGCAATATCTACACAACGGGACAGAACTACCCGCTCAGTCAGTTCACTATTTCCAATGGTGTGATCGCCACCCCGCAACATGCGACCTCTAGCAACTTGTTCCCTCCTCGCGGTGGCGTACCAGCGGTTTCCGCGAGTGGCACCACCAACGGTGTCGTATGGATCATTGATTACACCGCGTGGCCGACGAACGGCCCCTCGATTCTGGATGCCTACGACGCCACCAATGTTGGGACCATGCTGTACAGCAGCCCAAGCAGTGGAACGGGAGCGGCAGGCCCCTCCGTGAAATTCACCGTCCCGACAGTGGCGAACGGCAAGGTCTATGTCGGCGGACAGAGCACGGTTGTGGTATTCGGCCTGCTCCCGAACTAGGAGCCGGGATCACTGCCGAGCGCACAACTTCAGTTACTGAGATAGAATCAATATGCGTGCGGAGTCATTGCTGGGCAGATCCCACGGCCGACCCGGGTGACAGAGAAGAGCCAGGGACCGAGGCGTCCCATTTTACTCCGTGATTTTTCTCGGGCGACCCGTTGAAATGAATCCGCAGGGGGACACGCGCGTGTTTTGGGCAGCGCTGTTCACTCCGAAACTTATGTCGCGTCGTGATTTCACTCGGCGGCCAATTGCCTTTCCGATAGCGATCGCCGTCCTCATTTTCAGTTGTTGTTCCTGCCTTGGACACATAAACTCCAGCCCGCTTTTCCTCTCGGAGGGCGGCTACACCTCTAACGTCACTTCAGCCAATCCCCCAGTTCTCTCTGCTTCTCCTCAGTCACTCGCGTACACCTTTCCGCTGAAAGTTTCTGAGAACCACCGTTATCTCTTGGATCAGCGCGGGCGGCCTTTTCGCATCCATGGCGATTCCGCCCAATCGCTCATCGCTAATCTCACATTTACTGAGGCCGAGACCTATCTCGCCGACCGGCGCAGCAAAGGATTCAACACCGTCAACATCAATTTATTGGAACATAAGTTTGCCATCAACGCCCCTAAAAACAGGCGTGGAGACGATCCCTTTACAAATCGCGATAACTTCGCCACGCCCAACGAAGCCTATTTCGATTTTGCCGACTCCATCATTGATTTGACGGCTTCCAAAGGCATGCTCGTCAGCCTCGCTGTGATGTATCTAGGTTATGGCGGCGGGGATGAGGGTTGGTGGTCCACACTTACGAACGCCATCAATACGCAGGACGTCTGCTACAAGTTCGGCTTCTATGTTGGGAGACGTTACAAGACTCGAGCCAACATTCTCTGGGTAATCGGCGGAGACTTCACCCCACCTCCCGGTTCGGAAGGCGAAAAGCGCCTCCACAGATTCATGGAAGGCATCAAAGCCGCCGGTGCCTCGCAGTTGTGGGCGGGAGACTGGAACGCCCCTTGTCTCTCGACTGATGTTCGCGCCTTTGCGTCCGATATGGACGTGAACGCCGTCTACACCTACGGAATGAGCGGACATGACGGCTTGACTTACGCTGAATCGCGCACTGCTTACAGCTACGCTCCGGCACGGCCGGCGTATCTCAAGGAAACCGGTTATGAGGATGAGGGATTGTTGCCAGGCGATTCTTCCTCAGTCCGCAAGTATGAATACTGGGCTGTTCTCGGTGGCGCGACCGCTGGGATCTTTTTCGGTCATCGAGATATATGGGAGTTCGCAACGTCTGGCTGGTCCTCGCGCTTGGCGCCGGGGCATGGTCCTTGGCAAGGCGCTCTAAATTCACCTGGTAACTTGGACATGATGCGTCTAGGCAAGCTACTGGATTCTGTAGCCTGGTACAAATTGGTGCCGTCAGGCACGGCTGGGTCGAAGACCTTGATCACCGCCGGAGGCGGAACCTATGGCAGGCAAGACTACGTCACGGCTGCTGCCGCTGCGGACGGAAAGTTGCTCCTCGCCTATCTCCCCCCTGGAGCAAACACCACAGGGGTAACCATCAACATGGGTTCCCTCACAGGACCGGTCCGGGGCCGCTGGTTCGATCCCTCATCCGGGATCTACACCGACATAGCTGGCGGAGCGCTCCGAAATTCCGGTAGCCACACATTTATAGTTCCGGGTAACAATTCCGCCGGTGCCAGAGACTGGGTTCTGGTTCTCGAAGTCGATGAGAACTCCAGACGCTAGGCCACCCCAAGTTCTCGCAAACACATCAGCAAGGCAATGACTCACGGGATCAGTTTGAAGCGAAGGACTCAAATATCTTTTCGCCACACCCTCCTTCCGTGTGGGGAACCCCGGTTTGTCCTTCCTTTTGCAGAGCTGGCATGATTGGTGCTATGGGTTAGCCGCCGCGCCCGCAGGAAGGACTTCGTAGATTCGTGCCTGGCCAATCTGGGCTGCTAACCGAAACACGTTCGGGTGCGCCTTTTCCACAATTTCAAAACATACTTCGTCAGGAGGGAGGTAATAGCTGTAGTCGCGATCGATTACGATCACGTAGCGAATACCAAGTCTGCGAAAACCTTCCATCATTACCTGGGGCCGCACTATCGGAGCAAACCAGATCACTTTGCGTTGAGAATAATGAAAAACGAGCGGGACATGGCGAGCTGCTATGACATCTCGGGGATCGGTGTGCACACGAATCCAGTTCGCGGCCACAATGTCTGGGAGCCGCCCGAACCTCTCTTTCTCAAATGCAAGGTTCGTGCGGGTGATGGGTATGTCTTGCGAGATCGCTCTGGCTACCAGCACAGCAGTTAACCCGAGCGCGGACATCTGAAGGAAAGAGAGCGACAGCGACCCTATGGAAAACTGGCGTAAGAACACAGGGCGTTTCGACCAGCGGCTCAACAGGATCGGCGCCCCATTGACGCATATTACCCAGACCGAAAAGAGCGATGCCGCGAACCAGAATGCGGCAGAGAATTTCGATTGAACTCCTATAGACCAGGATGGTCCGGCTGCCAGGCTGTTGCGAAACGCTACTGCACAGAGGACCATGCAGACTGGCAAGAGGCACGCGGCCAGGCGGCGCGGGTAGAGGCGAGCCCACACGGCCATCTTTCTGGCACCGCAATAGATGAAGAGACAGGCAAGCACAGTGTTCGGAAACAGAAATCGAAACTCGGACTGCCAGGGCCACAAAATATATATGAATTCAAACCCAACAAAGTACCACGCAAGGATGTCTTGGCCGGTTGCCCCAAGCAGTGAATCAACCACGCCGACGACCGCCAAGACCAAGGGAATGGCTACGGCCAGCGAGGAGTACGAGCGATGGATCCAGTGCGCCGTGAGGATCTCAGCCAATGCAGCGGTTCGTTCGCCAACATTCGTCTTCACGCGCGACAACACATCAGTGGCATTAGCGAAGCCTAACTCCGGATAATTGCCAAGTTTAAGTTTTAGCTGCGACACATAGCTTTGTGGATAGCCAGGCAACGGCCAATCCGGTGGATTGCTTCCGCGGTGCATCCACACGAACTGCGTCACAATCCCCAAGAGAATGGCGGGAAGGAACACTCTGAACCGACGAACAGCAGTGCCGCGATCCTTCAACCAGGTGAACCCGATTGAAGCCAACATCGCGCCGACCAAAGCAATACCAGCTGATTGAATGAGGATCGAGAATGCGACGATGAGAGCTAGGGCCGCGGAAAACAGATATCTTCGTGACCGAGTTTGGGCCCTATCGAGCTTGAGGATTGTCCACAAGGCCAATCCGCTCACGAAGAAATACGGGATGCTCGGCCACATTCCACGAGTCACGAAGTAAAAAAGCGAAGGTGAAGACCCCAACAGCAGACACGTGGCCGCGGCCATGCCGCGCCCCTCAGCTTGGCGAATAATCTGATACCACACCAGGAATCCCAGTGTGAGAAAAACAGGCATCGAGCTTAGGAGAACTCCGTGCCGGCAGCCCGCAATTTTGCAGATCACGGCCAAAAGAAGAGGCAAGCCGGGAGGCTGAACCCTCTCCGGAACAGACTGGAAACCATAGTAGCCGTCGTGCAGCAGGGATTTCGCCTGCTCGAAGTACGCAACGTCTTCAAACGGAAAATCGGGCGAACGCAGGTGAGAGTATAACTGGAACGCCCCTAGCGCCAAGATGGCTGCGCATACGAGAAAATCCACTACTGCTAGGTCATGCTGTTGTGAGTGGCCACCCTTTGCGGGGTTAAGTTGGATAGCTGGGAACACAAATACTTTCAACCGCGGCTTCGGTGAAAAACCGCGTTATTCTACCACGCTTGTGCGGACCTTTGCGGGCAGTGAGTTGCCACTGACCTGCCCCATTTCTCTGCGCACGGGATCATCCGGCACCAAGATCTCCTGAACTCATGACTTCCTCCTCTTTCCGTTCTCCGAGTTGTGTCACGCAGGAGTCCGCCGCGGCGGACGACCGGAGCGCCGCAACTCGTCGCGCAGATTCCCGCGGCGCCAAATATCCCAAACTGATGTGCGGCCGCTCTTCGTTGTAACTCCTCCCTCGAGGCTCCAATCTTCGCCCGCGCCTCCCACAAATTCCCAAACCAACCCGCATTTCAGACATTCATCCCGCAGCTTCCCGTGAAAACTCTCCACAAACGCATTCTGCGCCGGCCGTCTCGGTTCGATGTGCACCAACCCAATCTTCTGCTCCACCCCCACGCCAGAAAATGCCGGCTCGCACAACTCGTGTCCACTTCCAATGCCAAACATTCCCGCGTGTACACGTCGATCACACGCAGCACGCGAAATTTCCCCCCGCTCTCTGCCGCATCCATGCACAAAATCCAGCGCCCACTCCTGGTTCGCTCCCATCACCGCCGGGCGCACAAAACCCACTGCGGCTTCATGGCCTACAAACCAGCCCCGGCGACAACGGCGGCGGGCGGCGGCGGGGAAGTCTCCAGTTTCTGGATGAGCGGTGCCGGCCTAGCGACCGATGCAACCGGCAATCTCTTTTTCGTGACTGGGAACGGGATTTTCGACGTCGACACGGGCGGTCGTGGTTACGGATAGCTTCCTTCAGATCAGCCAGACCAGGACCCTCCTCGGGTATTTCACGCCCCATGATCAGGCTGCTATGAATGCAGCTGACCTCGATTTTGGGTCTGGCGGCACGCTTCTGCTCCCCGATCAACCTCACCCGCATTTGGCGCTTACGGCCGGCAAGAATGGAACCATCTACATGGCCGACCGCGACAATATGGGGCATTACAGTCCCAACAACGATAATGATGCGGCAGTTCAAACTATCGTAAACATTTTTCAACATGGCAATCAGAGCGCGGGCAACTTCAAGGCGCCCAGTTTACTGGAACGGTCATCTCTATTGCAGCGCCGATGCTGACCTCCTCAAAACCTTCTCGATAACCAACCGCCTACTGTCCAGCACTCCGACATCCCAGTCTTCCTGCGCTCCGAACTTGCTGGGGGCATACAGACAGTTGCCGTAAGATACGAGATTGCATCGCGTGGCGCCTTCTATGAAAAACGAATTCGTACTTTCGCGGCACGCCCAGGGAGCGCGCAGTCCCCGCCGGGCGTTGTCGGCAGGCGTTCGTTGCCGCGCCAGACTGAGGCTCCGGCGCCGGGCGGCAGCCGCAAAATGAAGCCATCGGGCGGCGCCGCCGTGCCGGCGAGCTCCAATTCCGTACTCGTGCCGGCCACGGTGTAGGAGAGATCCAACCGCCCGAAGTAAGTGGCCAGTCCGCGCACGCGCATGCCCTTCGGGTCTCGGAACCACTCCTCGGGGACGCCCGCCAGCAGCACGAGCCGCCCGCCATCCTCGAACACGATCGAATCGCGCATGAGCAGCCAGTACTCGGCAATGGCCCAGCCGTGCGGCATGGCGACCGAGAGATTATCGCCCGGCTTCTGCTTACTGTGCGTCCACGTGGTGCGCGCACGGTACCAGCCGCCGCTGCCGCTGCCGCCGCCCTCATCGAGGGCGTACCAACCGCGCATCTGTTCGTGGTCCAGGTGAACGGCTAGCGTGCCGTGGCCGCAGGCGCGATTCCCCGCCAGCAGGCCCTGGTGCGATTTGGCCAGCGGGAAGTACCTCCAGCTCTCTGGCTTCTGCACGCCAAGGCTGCGGAACTGCTCCCAGCCACGCCCGCCCGCAGTAGGGTACAGCCGGCAGGGCCACAGCACCGCATAGCTTCCATATCCACGCGGAAGCTGCGTGCCGAATTTCTTGTCGTAAGCGGCGAATAGCGAGTCCGCCAGAGCGCGCCACTCGCGAGCCTCTTCCCTGTTGTTCGAGGCTTCCGCGAGCTCCGCCGCGCCCCGCAGCCCCGCAATATCGAACGCCTCGGTGTACTCAGGATGGAAGCCGTCGCAACTGCCGGGTTTAAGCTCCTTACTATCCGGCGCGTCGCCGCCGAAATTCAACCCCTGCGTGCCCACCCAGTGCGTCCCGCGAGTTGTCCGGTAGTAGCGGATCATCTGCGCGATCTTGCGGACAGCCGGGTAGGTACGGGCAAGCCACGCCTGATCGCGCGTCAGCAGCCAGTGCTGGTGAATCGCCCACAGGATCTGGCCCGGATTATCGGCCTCCGGATACGCGCGGCCGTTGAACGGGTGTGCGATGAAGTACTCCACTACTCGCGCGGAGTAATCGAACTGGCCGGCTTTTTGCATGATGTTCGCGACGTACATTCCGTCGCGGTTGAACACGCTGTAGTTAACGACGGCGACATCGGGGGCGCCCTCGTTCATGCACAGGCTGGCGTGCCCCAGGATTGCCCTCATACCCTCTCCCCAGCGCGGATCGGGCATACGGATCTCGATGCCCTCCAGAAACCGGCTCCAGAACGTGGCCGCCTTCTCGAACAACGCGTCAGGACGGAGGCCGCGGAACCAAACGGGACCGGGGTCGGGCTGCGGCACGCCGCCCTCTTTGGGATTCAGCTCCGCCGCGTCCACCAGGGCGTTCTGTTTCATGTCCACCCAGCGATGCCGCGCGGCGTTGCGGCCGGGGAGAATGGGACAGATGAAACCAGCTTGGCCGGAAATGCCCGCGGCCAGCGTCCAGTCGAAGCGCAGGGCGCCGGAGCAGTCGCCCGCCAGCGAATTGGCCACTGTGGCGCTGGGGAGCCGCCCCGCCGTGGCGAGTTCGCCGATCGTATCCGTAGGGAGCACGCCCACGCCCGAGGGCTTGCGGTCAGCCACCAGCGCCGCGTGGCCATCGACCAGTAGAAGCCTGCCTGATTGGTCAACCTGCAACGAGTTGACATTCCCGCCCGCGGGGCCCAAGGGGCGCAGCGCGGCATACAGCGCGACACGGCGTCGTTGACGGCCCGCGTTCCGGACCCGCACACGCGCCGCCGCCACGAACACTTTCTCGATCAGGACCTCACACACCTCGGTCCTCACCTGGCAGCCGCCGACCTCCCATTCCGACCACGGAATCAGGAGCCCGCCAGGAGCAAGGCCGTGCCTCACCGCTGCGCCCTCCATCGTCGGAGCGGCCAGCTTCCCCATTTCTATATCCAGCAGCCAGAAGTAAATTCCGTAAGTGCCGAAGCCGGGAGAGAAATTGCCTTCCGCTTCGACGAACGTCTTGAGGGTATCGAGCGTATCCGGGATCCCGATGGGGATGTGGATGCGGCCGAGCGGGTCAAGCCCCGTGACGGGAGGCGCTCCAAGGGCACCGCAGAGCGCCGGAATGAGCGGGACGCTTTTCAGGAAAGTCCGGCGGGAAAGCATGACAAGTGTTCTCTCCCTTTTCACCTCTGCGGGGGTCCTGAGTCAAGTGATTTGTTGCTGTCGGATGCTCTCCGGATCAAGAACCTCAAGACAGTAGTCCATACGACACTTTTGTAAGTTCAGTACTGTGGCGGCCTTGCAAGAGCGCGAGGTAGAATGGGGGGGCACAATTGTGAAGATGACGCCCTGAAAAGTTTCCATGCCAAATTGTTTCTTGCGCGTTTGCATTGTGACCGCCAGCTATCCACCGGCACGATGTGGAGTGGGCGACTATACCGCTCTACTGTGCACGGCCTTGGCGAGCAATGGTACGCACGTATCTGTGGTCACGTCCGGCCATCAGGGAACCGTATGCCGCGATGGTAATCCAACGGTTCTACCAGTTGTACACAACTGGTCCTTGCTAAACGTCGCGCGAGTCATACGGGCAATTCTGAAGTGTAAGCCGGATATTGTTCATTTCCAGTTCCCCACGAACGGATACTTCGATGTGCTCGTGCCAATACTCGGAGTCCTGCCGAAGGGGCCGAAAGTTGTAGTCACCATGCACGAGCCGATGAGCGTTAAACCGTCACGACTGCCATGGCTGTTCCGCCCGATTCGCAATTGGCTGTCCATTTCATCGGCAGACGCGATTATCGTCGTGGCCCAGTCATATGCTGAGTTCCTCCATGGCGTTTCTGAGCGCATGCGACGGATCCCGTGTGAGCTGATTCCGATCGCTTCTAATATTCCAGTCTCTCAGCTTTCGACGGAAGGCGTTCGCGAGGTCCGCCGCCAACTCGGCATACCACGAGGGACGCTGGTACTCACGTATTTTGGGCTCATTCACGCGCGCAAAGGCTTCGATCGGGTTCTTGATCTCATTAGGATCCTGGAACAGCGTAAAGTTGCCGCCGTCCTCTTGGTCCTTGGCGAATTGCCCGGTCGCGATCCTTATCAGAAGGACCTGCTGGATAGGATTTCGAACGACCCGGTGCTCCGAAGCGCCGTTAAGGTCCTAGGATATTTGGACGCAGATGCAATTGCGGATCACTTAGCAGTCTCAGATGCCTGCGTGCTGCCATTTGTTGATGGTGTGCACCCCAAGAGAGGCAGCTTTCTGGCGGCGTTGGACCAAGGTATTTTCATCGTCACGACGAGCGATCCGCCCAAAGGGTACATTGCGGATGAGAACGTATATTACGCTAAACAGGGCGACGTCGACGCGATGGCTCTTGCGGTGCAGCGGCATGCCGCCCCAAGAAGGTCGGCCGCCTCTCATCCCGTGCGAACGTGGGATGCTGTCGCACAGGAGCATCTCAGACTTTTTAAACGCCTACTGCAATGAAACGGGAAAGGCTGGAAACACGTGGAGGGAGTTAGACGATTTGTTCAATCTGGATGGCGGGGTCTGCCGCAGCCAGCTAAACGATTTGCCCGCGCTACCGCTGGTGTAGCATTGCGGCATCTCACGACGAGAGCTGTCGACCGGGCGGCGTGTCTCGGGTGACGATGAACATCCTATTTCTCCATAGCGGCGGCGAGTGGTTGCGGGGTAGTGAGAACGCTCTTCTGGTAGCCCTCCGCGGCGTAAGGCGGACGGGCATCATGCCCCTGCTGTGGTCAAGCAATCCTGAACTCCTGGCAGCCGCGCATCGCGAGGGTATCGAGACGATACAGGGCTCTATGCCGGAGATCATGATTGACGGTGAGCATGTCCGGCTTCAGTTTTTCTCCTGGGTCGCTACGATTCGGCGCCTTTGGAAGTTGATCGAGCGCCGGAATGTTCAACTGCTGTACTGCAATGGCGGCAGCACTTGCCAGGTTGGATACTATGCGGCCAAACTGGCCCGGGTTCCACTGATTTGTCACCTGCACGCACCATACAACCGGCGCTACGTTCTACTGTACCGGCTCCACCGAGCATCCAAAGTCATCTTTGTAAGCCGCGCCATCGAAAAGAGCACTTCCCAAAAGCAGTGCTTCGCAGGCCGTTGTGAGGTGGTCTATAACGGTGTGGACATCCATCGTTTCCATCCGCTTCGGGAACGAGACTATCAGTGGCGAGCACGCTTGGGGCTACCTGGTGGCGCAGTTGTGTTCGGCCAGGTTTCTTCGTTGATCGAAAGGAAAGGCATCGATATTCTGCTTCGCGGATTTGAGTTGATCAGCAGGCAGGAACCGGCGTCGCGGTTGGTGATTGTCGGAGATGGTCCGCAACGCCGGGAATACGAACTGCTGGCAAACGAACTTGGGATTCAAGGACGCGTGGTTTTCACGGGAAATCAGATCGACCCACTCCCTTTTTATCAGCATGTGTTTGACGTAAACGTTCTCGCGTCTCGGAGTGATGCTTTTCCACTCTCCCTTCTGGAGGCGTCCGCTTGCGGTCTGCCGAACCTTGCCGCCTCTGTTGACGGGATTCCCGAGGCTGTTACGGACCAGGTGACCGGGAGCCTCTTCGCCGCCGGGGACCACGGGATGCTTGCTGCGAAGATGCTTTCCCTGCTACCGTCGCCCGGGCTGCGGCGAGCGCTCGGTGAGGCCGGGCGGCAGCGGGCAGCAAGGGAGTTTTCAATGGAGCACTACTGTCAATCAATCGAACGGATCATAGTTGAGGAAACCACAGCGAGCTTTATCCACAGGGCAGGATCCCACCTAACTAGATGACGGCAAGCGCGGCAGCAGCAAATGAGTTCTACCACGATCGTCGCTAACGAAACGCAAACATAACAGCGGACGCTGGCGTGATCTCGTTGCCAGCGGACTGCTCGTGTACGTTTACGTCACCGACGTCCTTCTCTAGCTATCACCCTTGCCATAGACGATCTTGGTCTTCTCCGGATGGGAAGGGTTCAAGATGCGCCTATCGCGCTACGCGTTCGAGGACCACGAGCATCTCTCGGATAACTAGGGCGGCATCTGCTGCGGATACGATGCCGAGCATCAGCAAGATGCTGCCTCCGTTTGACTTAGAACCGACCAGCCACCCGGCCAGTAGCATCAACAGCGCTGAATGCCAGTGAATGGAGTACAACAGCCACTCCGTTCCCCAGAGCGAGTGAAAAACGCCATTGTAGGCAAGCACAAGCAGTGCGGCTATGACAAGACCGCGGAATCGGACATCACCGCGCCAGCCATGCCAGGCACCGAGGCCTGCCACACCTAGGATTAACGCTATCCGAGTCCAAGTCCATGCCGTCATAGGCAAGATGTCATAGCTAAACTGCACATTGAGTTGGTTCGCACTCTTAGCTCTCGGCGTCAGAGCCGATTCGTTCGGCATCGCTGCCGGATATGGGCCTATGAGAGACGTCGCCAGGGCTGCCGCGTACCGCACGCCTCGCTCTACATTCGGACGCCGCGTGTACGAACTAGCTAATGTCACCGTTGCCCTTGTCGGGGCAGGCTCCTTCAACACGCGGGCCCCCACAATAGACAGCCCAATCGCGGTTACAGTGGAAAGTATGCCGAGAAGAGCCGCCGCAGCAAGAGCACGCCGCCACCCGTGGCCCCCTGATAACCGAGGCGCGAGATAGATGATCAGCACCACCACAACATTGGTGACAGTCAATCCAGTGGCGAGGAACGTCAGGGCGAGCCATACGGAGTAGCGGTCAGGGATCAAGGCGAACCGAACTGCTGTGGCCCAGCCAAACGTCGCGGTCAGCACGAGAGCTGAGAGCGCGTGGTGTTCTGGCACTGAGCCGAAAACGGCGGGTGCAAGCGAGAAGCCAGCGAGCAGAGCAAGCCCGAGACTTCCGCGGCGCGATGCGCCTATCATTTGGCCAGTAGCATACGCGATTCCGACCTTGATGGCGCTGCAGACCGGCGCAACCCAAACCGCCATCGCCTCGCGCAGTTGGACGGGATCGTTTGCGAGGTGAACTTTCAAAAAGACCGCAGCGATCATTCGAAAAGGGACTGAAAAAATGTAGGGCAGAATCGGGTGCGCAAGAGTATGATCCCCCCATCCGTGTGCCAGTTGAGCAAGCCGGGAGGGCGGGTCCGTATCAAACACAATGTTGTTCTGAGCGAAGACGTGATGCGATTTCCAGAGAAGCATCAACCACCCGTACAGCAGCAACGAGACACAACTGAGCGCCAGCGCGATCCGCGCATCCGGACCCCACACCGAGCCTCCCGATTGCAACCGCTTACCGACAACCGGGCTCATACGCCTCCGATTGCCACCCAGTAACAAGCCGCACCGACCGCCGCGCCTGCCCACAACACACGGTCCGATATCGCGTACCGTACAGGATCCTCTTTGATATAGCTTCGCGAGCCCGATAGCCACCACCGGCACTGTACCAGCAGACAAACCGGGACGAATCCCCAAAGTGCGAAGGGGTGCTTGTAGAGTTTGTTGGCGGACTCCGAATAAACGTATAGCGCCAGCACCACGACCGAGGCAAAGCTGCCGGCCACACCCATGGCCGTAAGAATGGCGGTATCGGCTGGATAGTACCCGCGACGTCCAACGCGTTTAGGAGCGGCTTGGGTGGCGCGGTCCAACTCGATGCAGCGCTTCAGGAATCCCAGACTCAGGAAACACAGGAAGGAAAAAGTGAACAGCCAGACTGTGACGAAGTGGTTGCTGACGAATCCCCCGATCACAATTCGAAAGACATAAAGGCCAGCCAACGCGAAAACGTCCACCAGCGGCTTAGTCTTCAAGACTGTCGAGTACAGTAAACAGGAAATGAAGTACGTGCCCAACAGCATCAACACCGTCCAGGAGCCCACAACGAAGCCAAGCCAGCCTCCCAGGGAGAGCAGGCACGGCACCAGTAACAGCGCCAGGGGAATAGGAAGGTCCCCCGAGGCCAAGGGTCGGCGTCTTTTCTCGAAATGCTCTCGATCTGAATCGAGGTCGATCAGATCGTTCAGCAGATATTGAGCTGATGCCACGAGGCTGAGCGCCAATGCGACCACAAGTAGGTCAGCAAGAGCGACAAGATTCAGAAGGTCGCGCGAGGTGAATAAAGGCACGAGCACCAATAGGTTCTTGACCCATTGGTGGAGCCGCACAGCACGTGACAATGTGCGCAGCCAATGGCGTGGAGCGAGGAAGGTGGCTTCTATTGGCGTTGGGATGCTGGCAATCACGCTGGGCCGCGCACTGACGGGTATTGCTGCGGCAGCATGTCGCCAGACGGCAAGATCGCTTGCACAATTGCCGACATAGGTGAACCCCCCATCGCCGAACTTCTCGGTTAGCACCTGTCCTTTCACGGGCCCGTGTAAATTGCGACCCTCAGTCGTCGCGAGGACTTCATCAAACAGCCCTGACAGGTACACGGCTACGGCGTTGGCGATGGAATGATGCCCTGCGGTGACGAGAACCAAGCTTCGTCCCGCCGCCTTTTGTTCACGCAAGTAGCGCAAGAGGTCCGGGCGGTAGGGCAGACGATCCGCGTCCAGTGAAACGTTGCGTGCCACGACCGACTTGAAGTGTGCTTTGCCTCGACAAATCGCAAGAAGAACTGATAGTAGCGCGGCTGGGCGGTCACGGCATATCCTGAGCAACGATTCCCATAAAGTATCGGTCGCGACGAGGGTTCCGTCCAGATCCACGCACAGAGGGGTCGGCCTTCCCGACGGCAGGGGCCTAGAAATCGTAGCGAAGCTTTGATTGTACATTGAATTCATCAGGTCCCGGCCATTCCAGTCATGAAGGAAGACTCTTGAGCCTCACCATCGAGTCGCCTGGGAGAACCAAAGTTGCGCCTAACGAAAGACACCGAGCGACCCTGTTTGTTAGGCAAGTGTCCTGCCTTTGCTGATTTATTAAGTCATTTACTTTCAATAAGTTACGAATTAAAGGGCATACGTACGCGGGCCGGCCGGAAAGTCTTTTCGTACTACCCGGCATTCTTTTGCCACTGCTCCTGGCCGCCTACACAATCTGGCCTTCTCCAACGACCTCGGCGTTCCCATCGGATGCCGCGATAGGCTAAGCCCAAGATTTTGACTAACATGTTTGAATACAGGTGGTTAGGGCCATTGTTTCTAAGTTCTGGGAGGGTGACTGACGGGCTCCTGAGAGTCTCGGGACAGAGTGCTTATCGTGTTGAGGACTCTAAATGGATTTGATCACAGGTATCCTCGAAAACTCGAAAAATACGTGCAATCCGGATGATGGAAACACCACAGCGCTCACGTTGGCTTCCGGGTCAATTATAAATCCTTCCATAAGTTGCACGCCAATCTCTTCCGGCTTCAATAGCTTCCAAATCCCCGCCTGATCCTCCAGGTTTGGGCACGCCGGATACCCGAAGCTGTGCCTCTTCCTGCGGCAAAGTGATGTAAATCTTTGCGCCATGGTCATCTCCGCTGGGTCAGGGAAGCCCCAATCCTCTCGGACCCACCGGTGCAGCCATTCCGCGCATCCTTTCGCTGTCTCAATTGCCGACGATACATAGTCGTTAAGACACAAAATAATTGCCCTGTCTTTACCCTGGAAATCCAAATGTGTGCGACGGCTGAGCGGGTTAGTGAACTCGGAGTCATGTCTTCTAGTACCAGATGGAGCAGTCTGCATTGCACAGTGGCTACTGCCTTCTGAATTTTCAAGATACATCCCTGCATATTTCAGGAAACTCGATCGACAAGGTCTGGCAGGTACGGCGGGTGTAAAAGAGGCATGGTCCGTAACCCCTTCTAAACTAAGGGCCAATTCAGTGAATTGAGCTTTGGAAAACCTCTCGATTTGGTTCCTCGATTGCTCGCTAGTCACAGAATCCCGCAGCAGCTTTTTGGAGACTCTAACCCATGCGAAGACTCTTCTTGGCCATTTGCTTGTTATCAGTTGCGGCTCCTTTTGCTGCTGCTAATAAACCACCCAAACCTAAGGGGCATGCTCCCGAAATGCCTGCTGTCGCCATGGCGGTTGCCGGGGTGATCGGCGTGGGCGGGTACTTGGCTATTCGGCGTCGCCTTCGGCAAAACTAGCTCTCGTCGCTTCTCGGATAACCTGATCCTTTGGAGTCGAACTTAAGGTGTCTGCAACAGAGTATATGGAGGCCAGTCTCCTGGCAGGCAACGTCTCCCGATCGAGGATTTCTCCGGTTCTCAGGTCTGTTTTGCCCGTTCTAGTTCTGACCCTGATTGCCATCGTAGCTGATCAGTTCGCTGCGCCACTTCTCTTCACCACTTCACCTCTTTGGGCCACATGCGCTTTCCTCTTGCTTGTATGGCGCCGTGGCGAGTTGCCACTGTCTGGTGGTAATGCCACTCTTGAGCGCTCCTTTCCCATGTGGCGGGTGGGTGCCTTCGTGGCCATGCACGCGACGCTTGTGCTCCTTTCTCGTTCGTTTACTAGTGCTGCCGAGCCCTTCGCTGGTACCGCAACTTTGAGGGGAACCCTCGTTGGGCTCTGCAAATTGGCAGTTTTGCTTCCCACTGTCGTGCTGTTTTCCTGTCCCTATTGGAAGAAACTTCTGCGTGCCTATAGCTCAGAGGCCAGAGGTGCAGTAGTGGTCCTGACTATGAATGTGCCCGGTCGTCTTCTCGATGCCCTTTGGCCATGGTACGGCCGGGTGCTCGGCTGGTCTATCTATCTATTGGCCCGAAGCTTCGTACCTGGACTGACATACGAAATAGGCCCGGAGCCGACTCTGGTTGGACCTTTTCAGGACATATCTCTCGTGCCCCTTTGTTCCGGGATCAGCGGTTTTGAGCTTCTTGGCTATATCTTTGGTCTTGTCGTTATCCTGGACTGGAACCGCCTTCGAAGGGGCCGCGCTCTTTTGATTTACTTCGGGTGCCTTTTTTCCATACTCGTCAGCAATGCTTTTCGGATTGCTTCACTCGTGGTTCTCGGCAATCGTGGATACGCGGATTTTGTCCCGCTCATTCATGTGTTGGAAGGTCCGATATTCTTCTGCACTGTCTTTCTTGTATATCTCTCCCTGACATACAGGTGGATGACGGAGAGGCGACAGTTTCGATAAGTGAGCGAACTCTGAGCCTCTCCCGTTGAAAAGTACGTATAGTCTAGATGGATGGGAACTACTGCTGGTCCTGTGCTGTTCTCCGCAAGCTAGGGTTCGGCGGCGTCGCCAACGCCGAAATACGTGCAATCCGGATGATGAAACACTAGCGCGCTAACGCTCGCCTCGGGATCCATCATGTAGCCTTCTGTGAGTTGTACACCTATCTCGTCCGGCTTCAATAATTTCCAAATCCCGGCTTGATCCTCCAGATTCGGGCATGCCGGGTAACCAAAACTGTAGCGCTTCCCGCGGTAGCGCGAAGTAAATCTTTGCGCCATGGTCGCTTCCGGCGGATCGGGGAAGCCCCAATCCTCGCGGATACGTCGGTGCAGCCATTCCGCACAACCCTCTGCCGTCTCAATCGCCAGTGCCTGCAGGCCGTGCGACTTGAAGTAGTAGCCTTCGTTCTTCGCTTTTTCCGAGCGCTCCCGAATGCCTTCGCCCGCTGTCACCACGAACAATGCCAGGTGGTCGCGCTGTCCGTTCCTCGGTGGCAGTACATAATCAGCTAAGCACAGAAAATCGCCTTGCCGCTGCCGCGGGAATCGGAACGTGTGCAGCGGCGCTGGCGCCCCCGGCGCAAATAGCTGCAGCAAATTGCCCTGCGCTTCCGCCTCAAAAAATTGCCAAACGGCGCGAATCTTCATGAACCCCGCTGCTTCGTTCTTCACCTCTTCCATCTGCCCGAACAGCTCAATCGCCTTCGGATCGCGTTCCGCAAACCGCTTCTCGAAGTCGCCACGAAAACCCATATGCCGCCCGAAAAGCATGAACGGGTTGATGTAGCCCCATACTTCACGCAAATCCGGAACCAGCCGCATCTTGCGATCAAGGTATAGCACCGGCGGAATCGGAAGGTCCGTTCGAACGCGCGACGAGCGCGTCACCTTGGGGATTTCTTTCACGCTGACCGTGGTTGTCACGCCGAAGCCGTTTCCGGAGGACGTATGTTCGCGTACCACCGTCCCGCGCGTTGCCGGGTCCATCAGTTCGTTCATCAAGCGCAACCCCGTCATGGCATCTTTGGCATAGCAAACGGCCTTCCCATAACTCGGCGCGATCTTCGTCTGTGTGAATTTTGCAGAAAGCGCGGCACCGCCAACCAGCAAAGGAATTTCAATGCCCGCCTCCCTTAAATCGCTCGCCGTGGTCACCATCTGCTGCGCGCTCTTCACCAGCAGCCCGGACAATCCAATCGCATCCGGCTTGTGCTCCTGATAAGCCTTGATCAATTCTTCCGGCGGAACCTTGATGCCAAGATTTACGACCTCATAGCCATTGTTCTTCAGAATGATTTCAACAAGGTTTTTGCCGATGTCGTGGACGTCGCCTTTCACAGTCGCAAGCACCACTTTCCCGCGCTTTGCCGTGTCCGCTTTCTCCATGAATTGCTCCAGATGGCTGACGGCCGCTTTCATGGCTTCAGCCGACTGCAGCACCTCCGCCACGATCAACTCATTTGCGTTGAACAACCGGCCGACTTCCGCCATGCCCGCCATCAGCGGTCCGTTCACGATATCCAAAGGCGCCGCGCCTTCCCCTCGCTTTTTCTCCAGATCCGCGATCAGACCGTCGCGCGTCCCTTCGATGATGTAATTGCTCAGGCGCTCGTCGAGTGGCAGGTCCGCGGCGCGAGTCTTTTCTTTTTTCTTTGCGGTTCGAAAGTGCTCGGTGATTGCCGCGATGTAATACTGGTTGACGGCCGCACGCTGTTCTTTGCCCTGTTTCCGCCAGTCCGCGGGAACATCGCGCAAAAGCTGCGCATTCGAATGATCGGCCGGAACGTCCTTTGGCGGGTGCGAAAACAGCAGATTTTCCGCGAGTTCGCGTTCGTGCGCCGGGATCGACGCAAACCGCTCGATCTTTTCCGTGTTCACGATCGCCAGGTCTAGCCCCGCTTTCGTGCAGTAATACAGAAACACCGAATTCACCACTTCCCGCGCCCCCGCCGGCAACCCAAAAGAGACATTGGAAATACCCAGGATCGTTCGAACGTCCGGCAAAGCTTGCTTGATCAGCCGGATGCCTTCCATCGTCTCGACCGCTCCGCCGATATAATTTTCATCACCCGTCGCGCAGGGAAAGACCAGGGGATCGAAAACGATATCCTCCGGCCCTAGCCCGTATTTCTCCGTCAGCAGCTTGTACGAACGCTGCGCAATCGCCAGCTTCCGTTCACGCGTAAACGCTTGCGCCTGCAGCTTGTCCTCATCGATGCAGCCCACAACCACCGCCGCGCCAAACTCATGCGCGATTGGTACCACGCGCTCGAATTTTTCCTCGCCATCCTCCAAATTGATTGAATTTAGGATCGCTTTGCCCTGGCAGTACGTCAGCGCCAGTTCGATCGCCGTCGCATCGGTCGTGTCGATCATTACCGGCGCTTTTACTTTGCGAATCAGCTTTTCGTAGAACGGCGGAATGTCTTTCTTCTCATCGCGTTCCGTGCTTTGCAGGCAAACGTCCACGATATGCGCTCCGCCTCGTACCTGCCGCCGCGCAATCTCGCTCGCTTCTTCCCATTTTTCTTCCGTCACCAGGTTTTTGAACAATCGCGACCCGATCACGTTCGTCCGCTCTCCTACAAGAAGCGGCCGCGTGCTGTCCTCCGCCTCAATCGTCTCGATCCCCGAATAAACAGCTCGGTGCGCCTCCGCCGGCCGTACCCGCGGCTTCTTGCCCTCCACCATCTGCGCAATCGCATGAATATGCTTTTCCGTTGTGCCGCAACATCCCCCAACGAAATTCAGCCAACCGTGGTCTGCGAATTTCTCCAGCTGCGCCGCCAACGTCGTCGGTGTCTCAAGATATTTGCCTTCTTCATCCGGCAACCCCGCGTTTGGGTAGCAAGAAACAAACTCGCCCGTTAGCTGGCTTAGGGTCCGAATGTGGTCGGTCATGAACTCCGGCCCCGTCGCGCAGTTCATTCCAAACGCTAGCGGTTTGGCATGCCGCAGCGAAGCCCACATCGCTTCCACCGTTTGCCCCGCCAGCATCGTTCCCATCGGCTCAATCGTCACGGAAATGACAAATGGAACTTCGCTGCCGATTTCTTTCGAGACTCTGCGAATCGCCAGGAGCGCCGCCTTGATATTCCGGGTATCTTGGCAGGTCTCGACCAGCAGGAGATCCACCCCGCCGTCAACCAGTCCTTTTGCCTGGGTGTAATAAGCCTCGCGCAGTTCGCTGAATGTCACTCCGCCAGTGACTGTAATCGCCTTCGTCGTAGGCCCCATGGAGCCAGCTACGAACCGGGGCTTCCCCTGGGCGCTGAACTCGTCCGCCGCTTGCCGTGCCAACTCGGCCGCGCGCTTGTTCAGGAAATGTGCGTCCGCGGCCAGTCCGTATTCCGCCAGGACAATCGGCGCTCCGCCAAACGAATTCGTTTCGACGATGTCCGAACCGGCCTCAAAGTATTTTCTGTGAATGTCCAGAACGACATCCGGGCGCGTCCGCACCAGATTCTCATTGCATCCTTCGAGCGCAGCTCCGCCAAAATCCTCGGCATTCAGGTTCCGCTGTTGCAGCATCGTCCCCATCGCGCCGTCTAGCACGAGGATCCGCTGCGCGAGCAACTCGCGCAAAGCTCTGGCTGATTCGTTCAGATTACGCATCTTCTGAAAACTGCCGCTCCTCGACCGCTTCGCCGGACAAAATGGCCCAAATCCCAAAGAAATCTGGCGTTTACCACACGCCTCTATTTTACCCAGGTTTCCGGGTGGATACCTACTTCCACGCAGCGAACCAGTGTTTTTTAGGAGCGAACGGCAGATTAGCGGCGTCGAATGGCGATTTCCCGGATGCTCCTCCTCTCTGGGCCAGCCATGCTGCCAATCACATAGTTGCTATATTGCTGAAGGAAGTATCCCGGGGACATGCATCGTAGTTGTCAGTAACAATTCGTGAACAGAAACACCAAAGGGCTTGCCCCTTAGGTCAGTTTTCAATACTCTGTCGGACAGTGACTACGAAACGGACCTCCGCGAAACTGACGGTTTGTATACTCTCGCCGCACCCCCTGGTGCTGAGCGAGTTCGAGCGCATTTTAGCCAAATCTCAATTCAAAGTTATCATCAAACAATTGGAATCCACTCTCGCGCCCGACCTCCGGACTCTTGAGCCGCCCAAGGCCCAGGTCTATGTCATTGACGCTCATGCGGCGAAGCCCGCCACAGGTGCCCTCTTAGCCAATCTTCTCGAACGCTTTCCCGAATCCCGCCTCATCGTTGTCGGTGAGCAACACAATGATGCCAACAGTTTTTCGCTCCTGCGTCTCGGCGTGAAAGGCCTCCTCACCTATGTCGAGGCCCGCGACCAATTAATCCGCGCTCTTCCGCTCGTGGCCGGGGGAGGATTCTGGGTTCCGCGCCAGCTTCTTTCCGGATTCGTCGATTCCATCCTCACCGGCCAGGGCCGCCGTCTCAAAACCGATTCCGTCACCAATCTGAGCCGCCGCGAGCAGGAAGTCCTCGATTCGCTGCTGGAAAATCTTTCGAACAAAGAGATTGCCAGCAAACTCAATATTGCGGAACGCACTGTAAAGTTTCACGTTTCGAACTTGCTCAACAAGTTCGGCGTGCGCCGCCGTGCCGACCTCATTCTTCTTACCTTTCAGCGCCGTTTGTCGCAGGTTTAATTTTGTCGGATTTTCGGGCCGGTGCGCCCTTCGTTTCCGCTGCCCGCGCCGTTGGTTCAAACAACTTTGCGCGTGTCCTTTTGGGCTTCTGCCTGATTCGAGGAGAACTTACAGGTGAATATTCTCGTCACGGGCGCGGCAGGTTACATCGGCAGTATCTGCGCGGAAGTCTTGGTTTCGCGTGGCATGTCTGTCATCGCCTTGGATAGCCTGGTGGAGGGCCATCGTGCCGCCGTGCCTCCGAGCGCCGTCTTTTGCCAAGTGGACCTTGCGGACCGCCCCGCTCTTGAAGCGGTCTTCACTCCGCATAAAATTGACGCCGTGATGCACTTCGCCGCCGAAGCTCTCGTCGCCAAATCAGTTAGCGAGCCCAGTATTTTCTATGCCACCAACGTGGCCGGCGGCGTGAATTTGCTCGATGCCGTCACGCGCCACGGTGTGAAAAAATTCATTTTCTCTTCCACCGCTGCCACTTACGGTGAGCCGGAAATCGTTCCCATTCCCGAAGACCACCGCAAAGCCCCCATCAACCCCTACGGAAAATCCAAGGTCGTTTTCGAAGGGATTCTGGCGGATTACAAAGCCTACACCGGACTCAACTACGTGTCCCTCCGCTATTTCAACGCTGCCGGCGCCTCCAAGGAGCGCGGCGAACATCATCGCGTGGAAACTCATCTCATTCCTCGCGTTCTCGATGCCGCCGCGGGTGCGCTGCCTCACGTCGATGTCTTTGGTACTGACTACCCCACGCCCGACGGAACCTGCGTCCGTGATTACATCCACGTGCTAGATATCGCCGATTCCCATGTCCGCGCGCTTGAGGAAATCGGCAAGGTTTCCGGTGAAGCCTTCAATGTCGGCAACAGTTGCGGCTTCTCTATCTTGGAGGTCATCGATGTCGCCGAGCGCATCACCGGCCGCAAAATCCCTCGCAAATTGGGTCCGCGCCGTCCGGGTGATCCTGCAGTTCTGGTGGCCAGCAAAGAAAAACTCAAGCGTGCCCTCGGCTGGGAAGCCTCTCATTCTTCACTTGAGGAAATCATTCAGTCCGCCTGGACGTGGAAGCAGAAATTCCCACAAGGTTATGCGGAAAACGCTAACGCCTCAGCTTAGTCGCTGAATTTATACCGGATAATGCACCACAACGCCTGGATGCCGTCTTTCCAGGTAATCTTCTTACCTTCTTCGTAGGTGCGTCCCGCATAAGTGATCGGCACTTCGTAGATGCGCCATTTGTGTTTCGCAATCTTCGCTGTAATCTCTGGTTCGAATCCAAATCGGTCTGATCTGATCTCTACCCCCGCCAACACTTCTCTACGGAACACCTTGTAACATGTCTCCATATCCGACAGCTTCAGGTTCGTGAAGATATCCGAAAGCAGCGTCAGCGTCCGGTTCGCAACGTAATGCCAAAAGTAATGCACGCGCTGCGGCCCGCCGAGAAATCGCGAGCCATACACCACGTCGGCGCGCCCGTCGATAATCGGCTCGAGCAAGACCCCGTAATCGCGCGGATCGTATTCCAGGTCCGCGTCCTGCACCAGCACGATATCTCCCGTTACTTGCGCGAAGCCACGCCGTAAAGCCGCTCCCTTGCCCTGGTTCGGCGCCTGGAAAAAAAACTTCAAGTCCCGCAACTCGATCTGGTCGCTCCCATCCTGCGCTGGAGCGAACGCATCTCCACCCGCTTGCCGCGCCGCCATGTTTTCCAGAATCTGCCGCGTTCCGTCGGTCGAACAGTCATCTACGATGATCACTTCCTTGCGCACCCCGGTGTCCAGCACTCGCCGCAGGATCTCATCAATCGTGGATTTCTCGTTGTAAACGGGAATAACAATGGAAACCTTTGGGTCGTGCAGCGCGGAAGCGTTGTACCGTTGATGGGCCATAGATGTCGAAAGATTGTAGCGGCGCACCCTCCGCTGAGTAAAGGCGATTCCCGCTTACGAACGCAATTCTTCCTTGGTATCGATCTTTTCGCACGCCGTTAATACCGCTATGATTGGATTGTGTGCGCCGCAACAGGCCGCACGCTTCGCTGAGTTCGCAGTCGAATGGGGAATGCAATTTCTCTCTTCTCTGTGCCCTCTGTGTGCTCCGTGAACTCTGTGTAAAATGTTTTTTCGGATCGCTATGATAGGTACAAATGCCTAGCTTCTTCATAGAACAATTTGGTTGCCGTGCCACCCAAGCTGACGGTGCCGCCCTCGAGCGCCAGTTGCTCGACCGTGGTTGCACCTCCGCCTCCACGCCCGCATCCGCCGACATCATTGTCATCAACACCTGCACCGTCACCGCTTCCGCCGACGCTCAGGCCCGCGATGCCATTCGAAAGTTTCACGCCGCCAACCCCGCCGTCCGCCTCATCGTCACCGGCTGCTACGCCCAGCGCGCCCCCGAAGAGCTGGCCGCCCTCCCCGGCGTCTCCTGGGTCGTCGGCAATTCCCACAAGCCCCAAATCCCCCAGCTAGTCGACTCGCTCTCGGCCTCCGCGTTCGCTGAATCCGCGAACGACTTTTTCCCCGCTGCTGACTTGCGTCCCGGCTCAATCACGCCGGCTCCCTCCGACTCGACCGTTCCGTTCCATTCCTTTGTAGGGGCACCCGCCGCGGCGGGCTGCGCCGTTTCCTTTGGCAACATCCTTACTGGAAACATCTTCGACCGCACTGAATTTCTTTCCGCACCCGTCCTCGGCGGAGAGGGCCATCACACCCGCCCCACGCTCAAGATCCAGGACGGCTGCGACTCACGCTGCTCCTACTGCGTCATTCCCTTCGTTCGCGGCAAAAGCCGCAGCCTGCCGCCCGATACAGTCATCCAAGAAATCCAGCGCCTCGCCGAATCCGGCTATCGCGAAATCGTTCTCAGCGGCATCAACCTCGGCACCTACGGCCGCGACCTTTCCCTTCGCGTCGAATTCGATGACCTCCTCCGACGCATCCTCGATGAGACCGCCCTCGAGCGCCTCCGCATCAGCTCCATCGAGCCCCTCGACGTCACGCAGGACCTGGTCGATCTCTTCGCCTCCACCGAGCGCATCGCTCAGCACTTCCACATGCCTCTACAGTCCGCTTCCGACCGCATTCTCGCCGCCATGCACCGCTGGTACCGCGCGGAACACTACGCTCGCCGCGTCGAACTCATCCACGAGCGCCTCCCGCACACCGCTATCGGCGCCGACGTCATCGCCGGCTTCCCCGGCGAATCCGAAGACGACCACGCCGCAACGCTCGCCTTCATCGAACGCCTCCCCTTTACTTATCTCCATGTTTTCTCTTTTTCCAAGCGCCCTGGCACCAAAGCCGCCAAGCTTTCGAACGAAGTCCCCGGTGCCATCATCAAACGCCGCGCCCGCGAGCTCCGCGCCCTCAGCGAAGCCAAAGCCGCCGCCTTCCGCCGCTCCCAACTCGGCCGCACCCTCCGCGTTCTCACCCTCCGCTCCGACTCACACGACGACACCTCCACCACCCCCGCACTCTCTTCCAACTTCCTTCGTGTACGAATTCAGCAGGATTTACCGTGTAACGTATGGCGCGATGTGAGAGTCGCCGGTGGTGAGGCGAGTTGGATCTAGCCGACCACTACGATCCCTGGGCTAGCCATGGAACTAAATGAAGTCTTGCTAGATGTTGCCGACTCATTGGTCCGAATCGATCAGTGCGGCAAATGCTTCCGCCGTTTTCGGCCGGGTGTTGGACCGTACGGCGAACCCCAGCTCGTCAAACTTGTCGCGGTTGAGCTCAACTCGCTGCCGAAGTACGCGAAGTCAGTGAAGACCAAGCGGACACCAGATCTCCTGATACCCAGCGAGTGGGCAATCGAGATAAAGATAACGCGACCTAACGGAGATAACGGTAAGGAGGCCGAAAACTGGGCCGTTAATTTGCTACACCCTTACCGCGGCAATGTGAGTACGATCGGCGATTGCTTCAAGTTAATGGACTATGCGGGATAAGAACGTAGAGCCGTTATTGTAATTGGTTACGAGCATACACTGGCCAAGATCGACCTTACTCCGCTGATTGAGTCTTTCGAGACAATCGCCCGGAACGTCGCACACATCTCACTTTCGGGCAAAGTTGAAATTCGCCGAACTGGTCTGATTCATCCCGTCCACCAATCACTACGGCTGCTTGGGTGGGAGGTTCTGAAGTAAGTATTAATGGACCGAGCTTCATACAGTACAACTGGGTTTTCGATTCTCCTTTCAACTTTCAACCCTCGAAAATCACCTGCGCCAGCGCCTGGCTCTCCGTATGCGTGATGCTCAGCGCCACGCTCTTCACCCCGAGCTCCTGCGCAATTTTGGCCGCCTCACCCATAATCGCCAGTGTCGGACGCCCGCTCGTCTCTCGCACCACTTCCAAATCCACCCATTTCACCCCGCGCCGCCACCCGGTTCCCAGCGCCTTCATCGCCGCCTCTTTGGCCGCAAACCGCCCCGCATAACGTTCATACTTATTCTTGAACCGCTCGCAGTATTCTCGTTCTCTCGTCGTATAAATCCGCTTCAAAAACACTTCCCCATGCCGCTCAATCGCTAACTGAATCCGCTCCACTTCCGCGATGTCTACGCCCATCCCAATGATCAATGTCCCGCCTCCGTTTGGATTGCGGCAGCTTGCTGCCGCTTTTCCGTCAGCCGAGGTCTTCAGTTCTGCACGCCAATCATACTGTGCCCCGCACTCCGTGAAAACGAGTCTTCCTCTTCGGTCTATACTTGGAAGATGGCCGCTCCCACGAAAACACTCAAGCCCAGGCGGAAGCTTCGCAAGGTAGGACAGACATTCCTGTCTGACTCTCCTGTCCGGTCCGATCCAAAATGGACCGAACGTATGTCCGGTGGCCTCAGAGTTCTCCAAGCTCCCGCGCTCACCAAACTCCCCTGGCTGGTCCACGGCTTTAGCACCAAGCCCGGCGGCGTCTCCGATCAAAACGCCGAGAAAGTCCTGAATCTCGGCTTCACCGAATGGGACACCAAGGAAAACGTCCTGGAGAACCGCCGCCGTTTCCAATCCGCCCTTGGCGCCTCCGACATGAAACTCATCGCCCTGAAGCAAATCCATTCCGACGTCATCCATCTTTTCGACGCTCCACCAGCCGAGCCCTGCCAAGGGGACGCCTTGGCCACCAACCGCCCCGGCCTTCTCCTCGGCGTCCAAACCGCCGACTGCGTCCCCATTCTCCTCGCCGACCCTAAAAAACGCGCTGTCGCTGCCATTCATGCTGGCTGGCGCGGCACTCTCGTCCGCATCGTCGTCAAAGCCATCGGCCAGATGCAAATGCACTTCAAGACCAAGCCCGCCGACCTCCTCGCCGCCATTGGCCCATCCATCGGCGGCTGCTGCTACGAAGTCGGCACGGAAGTCGCCACTCAATTCCTGTCCCAATTCGCCGAAGCCCCCGACTGGTTCGCCGAATTTCACACCGGCGACGAACCCAATCCCATCCAGTGGTTGAACATGATGCCCCCTGGCCACCAGCCCCCACCCAAAAGCGTCCTCCTCGACCTCCGCAAAGCCAACCGCGCCCAGCTTCTCGGCGCCGGCCTCCGCGACCAAAACATCTTCATCAGCGATCTTTGCACCGCCTGCCGTCGTGACCTCCTCTTCAGCTACCGCAAGGAAGGCCCCCAGAGCGGCCGCCTCCTCTCCGTCATCGGCCTCCGCGTCCCCTAACTCCATGTACTCCTTGGATTTGTCTCAGACGCCATGTCCATGAAATTATTTTGCAAATTGCCCTTGACAATTCATTAATTTATGCTATGGTTTATCTCGTAGATAACTGTATTTGGAGTACGGAAGCTTGCTCCCGCTTTTCCTTTTCCAGCCGGTCAATTCAGCTTTTGCTGGTCTAAACAACCAAAAACGCATCCTTTAGAATCAACGAGTTGCGAAATGCAAATTTCGTAAGCCTTTTATTTTGATATCGATGCAAATTGGTGGGGGCAGGGGGTGGATCAGACACCAGTCTCATCACTGAGGACTCACAACTGACAACGGAGCGCAGTCGATCTGAAGCAGCGCCAACTGTCCGCACGCGGCCATCACATCCCGCCCGCGCGAATAGCGTACAAACGCCGGCACACCGCGATCCACCAGAATCCGGCGGAACTCTTCAATGCGCTCCGGCGACGATTCGTGGTAGGGAAGCTCTCCCGGGTTCCACGGGATCAGGTTGACTTTCGCGCTTTTCAGCGGTGCCAGCAGCCGCACCACGCGCCGGGCGTCTTCCGCCGCATCGTTCAATCCGCCGAGCATCACGTATTCAAATGTCAGGTGTTCCCACGTTCGCAGCGGATATTCCTTGCAGGCCTTCATCAAGACAGAAAGCGGATACTTCTTGTTGATCGGCATCAACGCATCGCGCTGTTCGTCGTGCGACGCGTTCAGTGAAATCGCCAGCTTCGGCCGCACCTTTTCCTGCGCCAGCCGCTCGATGCCCGGCACGATCCCGCTCGTTGAAAGCGTCATGTGCTTGGGCGAAATTCCCAGGCCTTCCGGGTCCAGCATGATGCGCACGGCCGCCATCACCGGCTCGAAATTCAACAGCGGCTCGCCCTGGCCCATCAGCACAATGTTGCTCTGGGGCGCCAAACCCGTCCTCGTAGCGGCGGGCTTTAGGCCGCCATCTTTCTCTTCGATTTGCTTCGTGGCGGCTGGCGGAACCTGTCCCAGCCCTGCCGGAAGCCCGCCATCTTTCATTTCGATGCGCGTGCCTCGGTGCGCTTCTTCGAGCGGCAGCAAAACTTGCGCCAGGATCTCTCCTGCCGTGAGGTTGCGAATCAGTCCGAGTTGCGCCGTCAGGCAAAAATGGCAATCCACCGCGCAACCCGCCTGTGTGGAAACGCAAATCGTCTGCCGCCCTTCGCTCGGCATGAACACCGCCTCCACCGAAGCCGGCTTTTGCAAGCGGCGGCTTGCTCTTTCTTCTCCGCTCTTCTCTGCAAACTCTGTGCTCTCTGTGCCCTCTGCGTTAAATGTTTTGACTTTTTCCGCATCTCCCAGCCCGAACAAGTAGCGCACCGAGCCATCCGCCGAGGTAAATCTTTGCTTCACCTCCGGCAAAGTGACACGCGCCTCTCTCAACAGCCGCTCCCGCAGCGCTGCGGGCAAATTCGTAATTTGCCCGACATCAAATTTCCTCTCAGAGTACAGCGCGTGATAGATCTGCGCTCCACGGAACGCCGGCTCACCAAGTGTCACGCAGAATTCGCGCAACTCTTCTTTCGATTTGCCCAGGAGTTCCGTAATCATGGGAGTTTCGGCAGCAAGTGAAAATTCCTTGGTCTTCATCTTAACACGCGGCTCTCGGCCGCTCCGCTGCACCCGTGCCGCAAAATGGCGCTATAATCCCCTGGCAATCCTTATTTCTCCACGGATTGCGAAATCGACCGCCTCGCGCCTGCCCTGAACTCGGCAGCTTTGCGGTCCCATATAAGGTCGGAGGCGCCTGATGGCACAGCACGTCGCAGCCGAGCAGCTCAGCATCGCCGATTGGGTCAAAGGCTTGGCCGCCATTCCTGCGCGCGACTTCACCCTCGAAAACGTCCAGGACTACATCATTCGCCACTCGGCGCGCCCGGAGACGCTCGATAAATATTGTTATTTCTCAAAGGGGAACTACACGCGCAACCTCATCTTCAAGAACGAAGTTTTCGAGTGCATGACCATTTGCTGGGAGATCGGCCAGGCCAGCCGCATTCACAACCATCGCGGTCAGCACTGCTGGATGTCCGCGCCGATCGGCCGGCTGAAGGTCCAGAATTTCCGCGTTGATGATCGCGATGCGGGGCGCGGCACTTGCCGCATTGTCCCCACCGAAATCTACGAAATGGACCCAGCTCATCCCGCTTATGTCAACCCCCTCAAGCCCGTCCATCAGGTCTTGAATCTCGCGGAATTCAACCAGCGCGCCGTCAGCATCCACGTTTACTCCAAGCCCTTCGACACTTGCGAAGTCTACCTTCGCGAAAAAGGCACCTACGGCGACGTGCCGCTCCACTACACCAGCGAATACGGCAAGCTGGATCCCGCCGAAAAGCTCCTGTAGCGCCTCGGCCCTGCCGGGGGCCGCACTCTGTTTGCATGTTGTTGTAAGGCTTGAGTTTAGAGTTTTTGACCGCTTCCGTTTTTCCTTTTCTCTCGCCTATGTCACAATTAGGCATGGCCACCGAAACGCGCGACATTCAGAAGCACGTTTTGCCCAACGGCCTCGTGGTTATCACCGAGACCATGTCCCATGTCCGCTCCGTCTCCGTCGGCGTCTGGGTCCGCAACGGCTCCCGCCGCGAAGTTCCCGAAGAGAACGGCCTCGCGCACTTCATGGAGCACATGGTCTTCAAGGGCACGGAGCGCCGCTCCGCCGAAGCCATCGCGCGCGAAATGGATTCCGTCGGCGGTATGCTGGATGCCTTCACTTCCAAGGAACAGATCTGCTTCAATGCCAAAATTCTCGATGAGCACCTGCCCATCGCGTTTGACGTCATCGCCGACCTTGTGCTGCGCCCGAAATTCGATTCCGAAGATGTGAAGAAGGAACGCCAGGTCGTCCTCGAAGAAATAAAGATGGATTTGGACAATCCTGAATATCTCCTTCACGAGATTTTCACCAGCGGGTTCTGGCCGCGTCATTCGCTGGGCCGCCCGATTCTTGGCACGCCGGAAACCGTGAGGGCCTTTAATCGCGATTCGCTCTTTACGCGTTTCCGGGACTGGTTCGCGCCAGATCATTTGGTGGTGACGGCCGCGGGCAACGTCACTCACGAGCAAGTGTTGGAATTGGTTCAGCGCGAGTTCGGCCACATGAAGCCGACTGGTCCGGCCGAAGACGATGGCGCTCCGCGCACCGATGCACCCATCCATCTCGAAAGCAAGAGCGACCTTGAACAGGTGCACGTTTGCATCGGCGTTCCGTCGGTTCCGCTAGGCCACGAAGATCGCTTCAGCGTTGCCGTCCTCAATAATCTTCTGGGCGGTGGCATGTCCTCGCGCCTCTTTCAGAACATTCGCGAAAAGCGGGGCCTCGCCTATGCGGTCTTCAGCGAACTGACGCCCTATTCCGATGCCGGAATGATGACCGTTTACGCCGGCACCGCCGCGGAAACCGTAGGCCAGGTTATCGATCTCACCATTCAGGAATTCCGCTCGCTGAAGCAATCATTAGTGACGGAAGAGGAGCTGCGCCGCTCGAAGAATCATCTCAAGGGTTCGCTGATGCTTTCACTGGAATCCACCAGCTCGCGGATGTCCAACCTCGCGCGCCAGGAACTTTATTTTGGCCGGTTCTATTCGCTCGACGAAATCTTAGCAGGCATCGAAGCCGTCACCCGCGAAGAACTCCAGTGTCTCGCGCAAGCGCATCTCCAGACCGAGCAAATCGCCGTGACGATCCTCGGCCCCCTCAACGGTTTCACCCTCGACCGCTCCCGCCTGGCCTGCTAGTTTTGACCCAATCATGAGTGAATCCAAGAAAACCAGAATCGACGCACACCGGGCGAACGCGCTCAAAGCCGACGAGAAGAAACTCGTGGACGATGTCGAGAAATATGGCTGCCACATCGTGCATGTTCGCGAAGAAGGAAGCCTGCCGGGATGGTCGTACACCGTCGGTTTGTATGAGACATATCGCCAGCCCGAAATTGTCACCGTGGGACTCAAGGACGACACATCTCAATATTTGCTCAATGAAGTCGCCCTTCGTCTGAAGGGCGGACTTCAAATCCAAGAGGGCCTCAGACAAAGAGATCTACTTGAGAATGTCGAATGCGAATTCAGAAAGGTTGAGGAGCGTTCCGAACTCCGTGCAGTCGTTGGTTATGCCACCTGGTTCTACGGAAGTGATCCGTTCTCCGTCTTTCAGTGTATCTATCCTGACCTGGAGAATAGATTCCCTTGGGAAGATTCCTTTGACAACAGCTGGCGCGACCGGCAGGCTTTGTTGTTCTCCACGGCATCGATTACCGGTTTGGAAAGAGACTTTTGGGCATCTCACAACCCTGAAAGCAGCCTCTACGATTGGAAGTTTTCGGACCAGCCGCATACTGGCGTATACGCCACGAAAAAGATCATGAGCGGAGATGAAACAATTCTATACGTGTACCACGACCTGGAAGATGGTGCCTGGCAGTTCCATGGGCCCAGCGAATCGACAGCTGAATCGGCTGCCTTGGTTTGCTTTCACCATATTGTGGACAAAGATCCTTCGGTGGAGGAACTAGTCGATTTGCCTCTCGGATGGTGCGCCGTGAGGGAGAAAGTGACGGATCCTTGGAGGAGGGAACTGACTCCTCCGCATTCCGAGCAAGACTAAGACGCGCATAATCTAATTCTAGCGATGGAAATTTCAACCCGGCTTTTCGGTAGGGACTCATTATTCAGGCCTGACTAGTGTTGCGTGGAGCGGTCGGCGTTGACGGCGGCGCCGATGATGCCCATCTCGTCGGAGGTGGGGACCACTTCGAAGCGGCTGCCTTGCAGGGGACTCATCTTGACCATTTCGTGGAGGAACCTGTCCAGCAGTCCGATGTCGATGAATTTCGTGTCCGGGCCGGTGATGAAAAATGTTCCCGGGCCTTCCATGTGGATGCTGGTGGCAGTGGCCGCAGCCAGAGCGCGGTGACACAACATCACAAAGTCCTTACAACGCGCGTCGCCCGCACGGGCGTTTTCAAAGACTTCATCAGGCTCAAGATCCATGAAACGCATGCGCATGGAGCGGCGTCCGAGGATTCCCTCCAGATGGCCACGGCCACCGCAGCCGCAGAAAATTTCCTTGGTGTCGAGGGTGACGACGGAGTGCCCACCCTCCCAGATTCCTTCGCTGGAAGGGAAGCGGCCGAAGCCTACGCCGTTGCCAAGCGTCCAGACACGAATCAATATGTTCAATTTTCCTTGCGTCGCGGCAATTCCCGCAGCCATCACGTCGGCATCATTAAAAAGGCGGACCTGGGTTCCGGCAAGCTTTCCGGTCAGCGCGGCGGACAAGGCGGCTTGCAATGGAAATCCCTTGGCCTGATGCAGATTTGGAGAATCCTCGACGACACCGTTTCGGATGATGCCGGGAAAGCCGATCCCAATGGCTTCGATCTTCTGTCCGTCTGCCACTTTTTCGATTTGTTGGCGGATGCGATCGACGATGCCCTCCGCAGGCATGGATTGCAGCGGGTCGAGCAATTGCGGTTTTTCCGGGAAGATATTGAGCGGACCGGTGACCTTGTGGCCCTCCACAAGGCCCGCAGCGATATGTTCCATCACGAGTACACCAACTGTCCTGCGCATTTTGCTCCTGCCAATCTTAAGGAGCCGGGAATTCGGACACTCGGCTCCTCCCCTGATAGGTGACTACGTCCTTGTCGTCAATTTGTTCAAACCGTTGAACGCCGCGGCCTTATAACACTCGGCCAGCGTTGGATAATTGAAAACGGTGTCGACGAAATATTCCACCGTGCCTTTCAACGCGAAAACTGCTTGTCCGATATGCAGAAGTTCGGAAGCCCCTTCTCCAATGATGTGCACGCCCAGCAACGCCTTGGATGTAGGATCAAAGATCAGCTTCAGCCGCCCGGTGGTGTCGCCGCGAATCTGGCCGCGGGCAATTTCGCGGAAAAAAGCCATGCCGACTTCGTAGGGGATGCCTTCATCCGTGAGCTGCTCTTCCGTTTTTCCGATGAAAGAAATCTCGGGAATCGTATAAATCCCGTAAGGATAATTCGCGCGGTTGGAATTGGTTGGCACGCCAAAGGCCCTGGCAGCGGCGATGCGGCCCTGCTCCATGGAGACTGACCCAAGACTGGGAAAACCGATGACGTCTCCCACGGCGAAGATGTGCGATTGCTTGGTACGATAATTTTCATCGACTACGATTCGCCCGCGCCCGTCGGCTTCGAGGCCGGCCGCGGCAAGGTTCAGTTCGTCCACGTTGCCCTGGCGGCCGACGGCGTAGAGAAGCGCTCCACCGGAGACTTTTTTCTTGCTCTTTAGATTGGCGACGACCAGGTGATCGGGAGTTTCTTCGACGCTTTCGACTTCCTCGTTGAGGCGCAGGGTGACGCGGCGGTCCCGCAAGTGGTAGCAAAGTGCCTCGACCATTTCGGAGTCGGCAAACTCCAGCAACCGCGGGCGTTTCTCGATGAGCGTGACGCGGACGCCCAGCGTCGCGAACATGCAAGTGTACTCGACGCCGATCACGCCGCCGCCCACGACAATCATGGATTTGGGAATTTCCGGCATGCCAAGGATCTGATCGCTATTGATGATGGTCTTGTCGTTGAAAGGGACGAGCGGAGAAACCGCAGGTTTCGTGCCCGTAGCGATGACGATATAGTCCGCTTGCAGTTCGGATTGTCCGCGGGAATTCGCTACTTGAATCTGGTGAGGATTGATAAAGCTGGCTGTTCCCGTGAGGACGTCGATGCCATTGCGGGAAAGCTGCGCGCGAGTCACATCGATTTCCGTCTTGATGACGTTGAGCGCGCGAAAGGAGAGATCGGCCATGGTGATCGGTTCCTTCACGCGATAATTGACGCCGTAGATGCTTTGGTATTGGTAGCCGGAAAGATGCAGGACGGCTTCACGAATGGTCTTGCTGGGAATCGTACCGGTATTGATGGCGGTTCCGCCGATCACCTCGAGTCTTTCAATGAGCGCGGCGCGCTTTCCGAACTTAGCCGCTTGAATCGCGGCGCGCTGGCCTCCGGGCCCGGAACCAACTGCGATGAGATCGTACTTTTCCATGGTTCGCCGCGGGAGTATATCATTGATGGAATCACGCAGTCCTTATTGACGGACGCCGGACGCTCTGCCATTATTCTGAAAATTCGATTTTGCTGTGGCTCGGGTGTTTAGGCGTGAGGTTTTTTCCGGCGAGGAGTCAACGATCGGCTTGCGGGTATCCATCCTGGCGTCGGGCAGCTCGGGCAACATCACATTGCTCGAGACCGAGCGGACCCGCCTCCTCATTGACGCCGGACTCGGCAAGCGCGAAACGCTGGCGCGCCTCGCGGCCGTTGAAAGAACCGTCGAGCACATCGACGGTATCCTGATCACTCACGAACACGCAGATCATTGCAACGGTCTTCCGCAGATGCTCGGACTATGGAAGGCGCCGCTCTACGTGACCGAACCCACGATGGAGGCGATGCAGCGGATTCTCCCTCAAACGTTTGGCAAGCGGCTCAAGCGCGTCGAAACCATCCAGCCTGGCCAACATTTCATGGTTGGCGATATTGATGTCCACGCGTTTGCCATTCCCCATGATGCTGCTGATCCCATCGGGTTCACGTTTCGTTCGAATGGGGCGAAGATGGCTATCGTCACCGACCTCGGTTACATGCCGGAGCTGGTGAAAGTTCATCTGCGCGGAACGGATTGCCTCGTCCTGGAATCGAATCACGATTTGGACATGCTCAAGGTGGGCCCTTACCCCTGGGTGGTGAAGCAGCGCGTCCTAAGCCGTACGGGGCATCTTTCGAACCACGCGGTCAGTGAATATCTTTGCGACCCTGACGGCTTCGATGCTGTGGCGCGGTATCTAGTGCTGGCCCACGTTTCGCAGGAAAACAACAACCCCGATCTCGTCCGCATCTCCGCCGAAGAAGCGCTGATGCGCCGCCCGGCTGAGTCCGCCTTCACCGGCGAATTGCTGGTCGCCTCCCAGCATGTCCCCCTCAAACCTCTCGAACTGTAGGCCTGGAATCCATTTTTCGTTTTGCTACTTTTGGGATCTTTTCCGCAAATCGAGAAGTCCTTTGAGTTCCGGGATGACTTCCAAATCACGTTTGCGACCGGCGGCTTTTTTCGCGCGGATGAGTCCGGCGAGTGACAGGACCAGGCAGTCCATATCGAAAATGGGCATGAGATCCGAATTTTTCTTCACTTCCGCATAGTCGCCCACGCCTGCTACTTCTCCGAGAAAATCGATCGCGCCCAAGTCCGTCATCAGTGTGAAATTCAATCCGCGTTTGATGGTTGCGGCGTCGAAACGAAAAGGCAGATTTTCCGGGGCGCCTCGGAGTCTTGGATGGTGGGGTGCCAAGGCCAACGCGAGCCGTTCCAGATTCTTAGCCGAGCGAGAGTAACAGAAGTCCAGGTCTTCGGTAAGATAAGCAGAGCCTTGCACCTGCATGGCGGCACCGCCGATCAAGACGAACTCGACATTCGCGTCAAACAAGGCGCGAATCGTCTCTTCAAGTTTCACTTTTTCGACCGGTAACGCTCGCCGGCTTGGCGCAGCGATTGCAAGGCCTTCGCTCCGGAGGACAGCTTCCTTGCTCTTTCCGTGGGTGTTAGCAAAAGGTTCTCGAATAATAGCGTAAGGTCCACGCCGAACTTCTTGGCTTTTGCGAGGTCACTCCCTTGCGGAGGCCGAGCGATCAATCGCAGCGCGCGTTTCCTTTGATCCGGGCTCATATGCCACCAGATAAATCGTCTCACACTCACCGGGCGCGTTCAATTGCATGTGTTTTCCTGGCGGAGGTGCCTCGAGATCCGTCGTTTCTTGAATCCGGCTCATTTGAATTTTCGTTGCAGGGACGAGGCATTCTCCTCTAGACTTGTAGTGTCTTGGTAGAGGTGCGGAAGCCATAAGTAGCCGGGCCGGCAATTCCGATCAGCTTCGGAGGCTCGCGCGAAAGGGGCTCTTCTTTCGACCGGTAAGGTCCGAAGAAGTGTTTTGTCGTCCGCCGAAATCGCAGCGGTAGCTGAAACCGCGGTGGTTGGGGAACAGGTCTAAGGCCGGTTCACTGTCATCCGTTCCTGCGGATGAAGCGCTATCGAGAGGCAGCAGCCTCGATTTGTTCCTCGCGGTTCCTTCCTTTCGGTTCGCTCATCCAGAATTGATTGATTCGAATGAATCTTTTCGAATTAACGTGCGCGCTTGTCGACATCGAATCGACGACCGACCACGAGAAAAAAGTGGGCGACTATCTGTTCGAGCATTTGTCCGCGCTGAGTGGACGCTACAACGGACGCATTGAGCGCATCCCCGTCGAACAGGATCGCGACAATATTTTTGCGTCCTGGGGTGAGCCGGTCCTTACGCTGTCCACGCACATGGACACGGTGCCGCCGTTCTTTGGTTCTCGCGAGGACGGCGATTTCATCTGGGGGCGCGGTTCGTGCGACGCGAAAGGCATCATCGCGGCGATGATCGCTGCGGCGGAAAAACTGCTGACCGCAGGCACGCGCAATTTTGGACTGCTCTTCGTTGTGGGCGAAGAACGCAACAGCGCGGGAGCAAGAGCCGCTGCCGCAGCTCCGCGCGGCTCGCGATTTCTTGTGAATGGCGAGCCCACGGAAAATCGTCTCGCGCTCGGTTCGAAAGGCGCGCTGCGCTACGAAATCACCGCTCATGGAAAACTTGCGCACTCCGCTTATCCCGAACTCGGCCACTCGGCTATTCACACTCTGCTCGAGGTCCTGCAGGACATCCGGCAAATTCCGATGCCGGCAGACGCCCTGCTTGGGTCCAGCACGCTAAATATAGGCACCATCCGAGGCGGCCGCGCACCAAACGTTGTCGCCGATCTGGCTGCAGCGGAAATTATGTTTCGGACGGTTGGCGATCCGGCAAAGATTCGGGAAGCCGTCTCTTCGGTAGTTGCTGGCCGCGCGGTCGCGAGCGAAGTTTTTTACACGCCAGCCGTGCAATTGGCGAAACTCGATGGTCTTCCTACGACGGTTGTGGCCTTTACGACGGACATTCCCAGTTTCGAAGGTACCTGGGGGGAGCCATTCCTCATCGGGCCCGGCAGCATTCATGTGGCGCACACCGCGGAGGAACGCATCGCCAAAAGGGAATTGTCCGATGCGGTGGAAATTTACGCGCGCATGGCCACGCAACTTCTCGCCACCGGCAGGAGCGGAGCATGAGCGTTGGCCTTGCGATTGTCGGTCACGGAAAGATGGGCCGCCTTATCGAGCAACTCGCGCCCGAATACGGCTTCGAGACGCGCGCAAAATTCACACGCGAAAACAATTTACACGATGCCGGAATCAACCGGGATTTGTTGGGCGGCGTAGATGCCGCTATCGAGTTCAGTACGCCCGATTCCGCGCCGGATAATCTGCGGCGCCTTGCTGCTCTAGGCGTCAATACGGTCTCCGGGACGACAGGCTGGTTCGAGCATCTTCCGGCAGTGCGCGAGGCGATCCTCTCGGCTGGTACGGGTCTCGTTTACAGCGCCAATTTTTCCGTGGGCGTAAACGTGTTTCTGCAAACTGTAGCGCGCGCAGCGGCGTTCTTTGCGAAGTATCCCGAATACGAAGCGTGGGGCTGGGAGATTCACCACTCCGCGAAGAGGGATGCGCCTTCGGGCACGCTGAAAAAACTCGCGGAGGAGATGCGAGCGCAGGGCTTCAGCCGGCCGGTGAGTCTGGCCTCGAATCGCGCCGGCACGCATCCTGGCACACATGAGATTGGCTTCGATTCGGCCACGGACACCATCACGCTGCGGCATACGGCGCGGAGCCGTGATGGTTTTGCGCGTGGGGCCCTCCGAGCGGCGCGTTGGGTCGCAGGCAAGAAAGGCGTTTTCGAATTTCGCGAGATTCTCAGCGAATTGAGCTGAGAAAAAAGAAAGGCAGGCATCATGTTTACAGGCACAGGCACGGCACTTGTCACTCCGTTTGGCGGCGATGGATCGTTGGACGAAGTAACGCTGCGAGCGTTGATCAAGCGGCAGATTGAGGCGGGGATCGACTTTCTCGTGCCCTGCGGCACAACCGGGGAAAGCCCCACGCTGACGCACAAAGAACATCTTCGCGTCGTGCGAATTACGGTGGAGTTGACCAACGGGAAGGTGCCGGTTCTCGCCGGCGCAGGCGGTTATAACACCGCGGAAGTAATAGAGGTGGCGCGCGAATTGGCCGCTCTCGGCGCAGATGGAATTCTTTCCGTCACGCCGTATTACAACAAGCCGACGCAGGAAGGCCTGTTCCAACATTATCGCGCGATCGCGGAGGCAGTTTCGCTCCCGATTATTCTGTATAGCGTGCAGGGACGCACGGGCGTGAACATCGAACCAGCGACTGTGAAGCGGCTCGCGCAGATTGAAAATATCATCGGCATCAAAGAAGCCTCTGGCAACGTGTCGCAAATGGCAGCGATCCTCAATGCCGTGCCGGAAAATTTCATCGTTCTTTCAGGCGATGACGCGATAACGCTCCCCGTCATTTCACTCGGCGGCCGTGGAGTAATCTCTGTCGTGTCCAACGAAATTCCCGCGGAGATGTCTGAATTGACGCGGCTCGCGCTCCATGGGGATTTTTCTGGTGCGCGCGCGATTCACCGGCGCTATCACCCGCTCATGGAAATAAACTTCGTGGAATCGAACCCTATCCCGGTGAAAGCGGCGATGGCAGAGATGGGCTTGCTCAAGCCGGTATGGCGCTTGCCACTCGTGCCGCCAAAAGCGGAGAATCAGGCGCGTATCCGGGCGGTGCTCGAAACGCTCGGGCTTGTCGGCCGCCCGGCGACTGTGCCCACGGTCGAGAGGGTTCATGCAGCCTTCGCAAATTGAGCGGTTGTTTGACGAAGCTCCGGATCACTACGAAGAAGAACATCAATGGCTGTTCCGCGATTTCAAAGCGGCGCTGAACCGCGGCGAGATTCGCGCCGCTGAACCGGATGCTTCCACGAAATCGGGCTGGCGCGCGAACGCCTGGGTGAAAAAGGGTATCTTGCTTGGCTTTCGAATGGGGGCCATCGCCGATATGTCCATCGACGCAGCGAAGCAGCCTTTCTTCGACAAGTCCACGTACCCAGTGCATGCGTTTACGGCTTCTGACGGCGTGCGCATCGTGCCGGGCGGCTCCAGCATTCGCGATGGCAGTTACATCGGCCGCGGCGTGATTTGTATGCCGCCAATGTTTGTAAATGTTGGCGCCTATGTTGGCGAAGGCACGATGATCGATTCGCACGCGCTCGTTGGGAGTTGCGCGCAAGTTGGCCGCAATTGCCACATTTCGGCGGGAGCGCAAATCGGTGGAGTCCTTGAGCCGGTCGGCGCGCTGCCGGTAATTATCGAGGATGAAGTCCTGGTCGGGGGGAATTCCGGCGTTTATGAGGGAACGGTCGTGAAACGCCGCGCTGTTTTGGGCACTGGCACGATCCTGAATCGCTCCATCCCGGTTTACGATCTCGTTCGAGACGCGGTTTACACCGCCACTGAGACTGAGCCTCTAATTATTCCGGAAGAAGCAATCGTCGTGCCTGGCTCCCGCGCCGTCTCGCATCCCTCCGGCGCAAAATGGGGACTTTCGCTGCAAGTGGCGGTCATCGTGAAGCATCGCGATGCGAAAACGGACGCGCGTGTGCAACTGGAAGATCTTCTTCGCTAGCGCTTCACTGCGTCAGCACTTTTTCAAAAAACTGCAGCGCGCGCGGATCATTCGATTGGCCCAGCCAGAACATCGCTTGCTTGCGTACTTCCGCGTTGTGGTTTGTCTGCGCGACTTCAATTAGCTTCGGCACGCCTTCATCCTTCGGCAATTGGCTCAGCGCGAAAACCGCCTTTTTCTTCACTTCCGTGTCGGGGTCATTCTCGATCGCTCCGGTGATGGTGCCGACCGCTTTCTTACCCGCTTTTTGCGCCAGCCAAAAGAGTGCCTGCCCCCGCACGTGCGAGCTGGTGTCCTCGTGTGCCATGCGAATCATTTCGTCCAGCGCTCCCGATTCGTGGCTTACGGAAAGAGCGAACGCCACGTGAGCGCGCACGTCCGAACTCGGATCCGTTCTTGCCATATGCTGCAAAGCGGTCAATCCGGCTTTGCCACGCGCCGCACCCATCCAGAAGGCGGCTTGCCGGCGCAACCCTTCGCGCTGATCCGCTTTGACAAACGATTCGAGGGCCTGGTCAGCCGATCCATCGGCATGCAAGGCGATCGCTGTTAACGCTCCGTTGCCAATTCCGTGGTCGCCGTGATCTTCAAATTCAGAAGCACGTACATAGGTTGCGAGCAGCGCCACGCTTTCCGAAGCTTTGACTCCCGTTAGCCAAACGAACGGCAACCCGCCAGCGTCCAGAGTGCAATTTTCCGACGCCACTCGAATTTTAACGACCTGCCTGGCTTCCAGGCGATAGAGCACGACGAGTTGGCGCCCGGCTTCCAGTTTAACGTTTGCATCCCTTCGCGTTGAGGTGGTCGTCCCGCCGCTTTCTTTTTCCAGCTGGCAGGTTCCGCAATTGCCGTCATTCCAATTGCTGTTGCAGCAGGCTTCACGATTTCCGGCTACCTGGTCGACGCGGTAGCCGACCCATTCTGATTTCTCCGTGGCGTTTACGATCTCGCGAAGCGTCGCATCGAGACTTGCGCTGACGGTCCGCGTCTCCAACTCCGCATTTTCAATGCGCGGAACCTCTGCTTGGGCAGTTGTGGGGCCGGTTTGCTGCGACGGAGGCAGAGCACGGCCATTCGCGAGTTGCACGGCTGCACTGGCAATTCCCGCGAGGATCATCACGAGCCCGAGCACTTTACGCAGCGTCGCAACAGTCTGTTCTTCTCGCATAGCTCCCCCTTACTTTTGCAGCAGTTCCATCAGGTAATCGGTGCCTTCCTTGGAATGCATCAGCGACAATTTGGACACGGCGGTCTTCTTGAGTTCCGGATCCTTTTCGTTGCGCGCGATGGCCACCAGCGCTTTGGCGTTTCCTTGGAGGAAATAGGCGTTCAACACTTCTGCTTTGACGTCATGGTCCGTTTCCTTGGCGTAGATCTCTTGCAACGCTTTGCTCGAATCGTCCGAGTGGATCAGCCCAAGGTTTCGAATCGCCGCCCGGCGCAATTCCGCGTCTTTTTCTCCTTGTGCAGCCTGCACGAGTCTTCCCGAATCGCCCGCAAGAAAAAATGCCTGCAGGATTTCTCGCCGAACGTCCGGCGAAGATTCTGTCTTGTACAACTGCTCCAACTCACTCGTGCCATGAACCAGACCGAGTTGCCGAATAGCCTCGCGGCGCAGAGACTCATCTTTCTCGCCCTTGGCCGCAGCAAACAGGTTCTGGCGGTCTCCCGATATCATGTAACTCCGCAGCACGGCGCGCTTCACGGACGCGTCGCCACTTGAGGCGTAAACCTCAGCCAAAACTTGCTTTGCACCGCCCCTGTTGCGATTGGGTCCGGTAACGCCACCTTTGATGCCGCCCTCCACTCCGCCCTCTACCCCGCCGCTGACTCCGCCAAAAATCCCTAGGTATTCCACGGCCTTCCGTTGAAGCTCGGGATTGCTCTGCCCCAGGGCCACTTTTGCCAGCAATGCCTGTGCCTGCGGGGATCCGCTCTGAGCAACCATGAAGAGCACCTTGGCCTTGTCCTTTGGAGAACCCGGGCCGTTCAGCAGTTTTTCCACCAATGGCATGGCTCTCTCGGGATCGCTGTTCAGGAGGGCTTGCAGCGCTAGGATTTTCAGTTCGGCGTCGGTTTGCGCTTCCGGTTGAGGCTTTTGACCTGTAGTCTGCCTTACTTCCAGCTCCAACGCCCCCGCATCTTTCAACCAACGGCTTTGCGGAAAGCGCCGCCTCATGTCCGCAATCGTGGCTAGAGCTGTGTCCCTCTTGCCCAAGCGATTCTCTGCGTAGGCCTTCCAGTAGAGCGCCGCATCCGTTTGCGGACCATTTAGTTCCGCTAGTTGCCGGAATTTCTCCGCGGCCTGGTCGTAGCGGTCTTCATCCAAGTCTTCACGGCCGTCGTCATATAATTCCTGCAATTGTTCGATTTTTTCCTGCGCTCGCTCGCGCGCTTCCTGTTCCCGCTCCCGTTTCTCTTCTTCTCTTTCTCTCGCTTCTTGCTCGCGTTCTCGTTTTTCCTGTTCTCTGTCCCGAGCTTCCTGGGAGTCCTGCAGAGAATCCGCGGACTGCATGGGGATTGGTGGGAGTCCGCGCGCGCGCGTGATCGCGGGCGTCAACGCCAGCGCGGCGATTGCGATCCAGGCCACGACTGACTTCCCAAGTATTTTGCCGATGGTCATGCTTTGTTCCTCTCTCTTTTCGCAGATTCGTTCTGTGCCGGCGCAGGCTTCGCAGCCTCCTGCCGTTGTTGCAATTCCTTGTTGACCACACGAACTTTGAACAGAATTCCGCGCGCCTCGATCTTTTTCTGAATCGCTTCGAGTTGTGCCGGCGTTACCTCGCCCGAGCTGTGGGCTACGTCCAGGAGGACGCGCTCCAGTTCGTCCAACACGCTGGCAAGTCCCGCATCTCCCTCTTGCATTGCGGTCTGCCGGTACAAGCGGTTGTCCTGCAGCAAGTCTTCAGCGCGCCGCTGTTCGGCCGAGATATCCACTTCTTTCTGTTTGGGGTCGTTCGGCGCCTCGTTTGAAAGCTCGATCAACATCCTCTCGGAGTGGCCCAGATGTTCGCCCACGGCAACGACCAAAATGCGCTCACGCACCAGCTCTTTGTTTTCGACGTTCTCACCCGTGTTGCCCCGCTTGGTAAACCGGCCGACGACAAACGCCGTGATAATCAGCGCAAGAATCCCGCCGGCAGCGGTGAGCCGCCGCGGTTCCATCCACACCTGCCACCACCGCCCCGGTCTCTCCGCCAACCGCGGCGCAATTTCCTTCCACACCTCGCGTCCATAATCCGCTCCCGGATCTGGCACCGGCAGGCTATCCAGCGCTGCGAGCACCGCTTCGAGTCGCGCCAATTCGCCACGGCACTCAACACAAGCCGCGAGGTGCTCCGAAATCGCCGCCCGCTGCTCGGCGACTCCTTCCCGGTACGCAATCAACTCTTCTTCCGTCATGTGTTTCATGATTCCGTTCCCATCGCGCTTGCCTGCGATCTTGTCCCCACAAAGGGTTGCAATGTCTTGCGCAGCTTTTGCACCGCGCGAAAAACAGTGTTCTTCGTAGCGTTCGAACTGGACTTCAAGACTTCTGCGATTTCTTCGATCCCGCAGCCTTCCCAATGCCGCATCACGAAAGCGGTTCTCTCCGCCTCCGAAAGTGCGGCAAGCGCTTGTTCCATCTGTTTTCGCAGCTCGATGCTCTGAGTCAATCGTTCCGGCGTTGGCGCCTTGTCATGGACATGATTCAATGGATCGTCTCCCATTTCGTCCCTGTGTTTCGCTCTTGGAGCTTCGCGCCGCGCTTCTTCCTTGTGGCGCTGGCGCATGCGGTCAATCGCATAGTTGGCCGCGATTCGATAGACCCACGTCCCGAAATTCGCTCGCGCCGCGAACTGTCCGAGCTTTTGATACCCGCGCAAGAATGCCTCCTGGACCACCTCTTCGGCATCGTGGCGGTTCCCGGTCATGCGGTAGGCCAGCCGGAAAACGTTGTGGCTGTGCCGCTCAACAAGAACGCGATAGGCATCACGATCGCCCGCGAGCGTGCGCTCCACGGCGACGGCGTCGCTGTCGGCGATGGCCTGGGTGCTATCGACGCTCTGTTGCATCCGAATCATTAGACAGGATTCGACAGTTGCGGTTAGTTGAGATCTAGCCCCTTATTTGTCAATAGGATAGCCCTTGCGTGGCCGATTCATGGAATTCACGGAAGAAGGTCTTAATATGCGTGGCAGGGCGGTCGTTCGCGAATCGCTTATCCCTGACGGCCACCCTCAGTTCGCTCCGTGCTTCTCAGTTGCCCGCTTCCGCGATTGGTCATCCCAATTTCGGACTCGCCGCCTAGGCTTCGCTGTCAAGCGATCCATTCTCCATGTGCGGTATCATGGAAGGAGGAACCAGGACAAAGTTCTCCATTTTTTTCGTTCCACACTTAGGAGAGGCAATTGATTTCACGTTACACACGCGAGGAGATGGGTCACGTTTGGAGCGATGCCAACAAGTTCGCAAAGTGGCTGGAAGTCGAGCTGGCAGCCACCGAGACTCTCGCCGAAGCGGGCCAGGTTCCTAAGGACGCCGCCGCCGCGATTCGCGCTCGCGCCAAAATCGATGTCGCGCAAATCCATCAGATCGAAGCTAGCGTTAAGCACGACGTTATCGCCTTCACCATGGCCGTGGGCGAATCGATCGGCGATCCTAAGGCCGCGCGCTGGCTGCACTACGGCATGACATCGAATGATGTTGTGGACACTGCGCAAGCTCTCCAGGTTCGCGACGCCTCGAAACTAATCGAGCGCGGGTTGGTCATGTTCGGAGAGATTCTCGACTTGCGCGCTCACGAATTCCGCAACACCCCGCAAATCGGGCGCACTCATGGCATTCACGCCGAGCCCATCACCTTTGGCCTGAAAATCGCCAATTGGTTCGCAGAAAATCAACGCAACATCGCGCGCTTTCGCGACGCCGCCGCGCAAATGGCGGTCGGGAAAATTTCCGGCGCCGTCGGCAACTCCTCACATCTCGGCCCGGAAATGGAAGAGCGCATCTGCAAACGCCTGGGGCTCAGTGTTGCTCCCGTCGCTTCCCAAGTGATTCAGCGCGACCGACACGCGCAGTATCTCAGCGCCCTCGCGCTTATCGCCGCCACGCTCGAAAAAATCGCCCTCGAAATTCGCCATCTCCAGCGCACCGAAGTCCGCGAAGCCGAAGAGCCGTTCAGCGGCGAGCAGCGCGGCAGCTCCGCCATGCCTCACAAGCGCAATCCTGTCGCCTCCGAACAAATCTGCGGCCTAGCGCGCCTCGTGCGTTCGAACATGCTCGCCGCCTTTGAAAACGTCGCCTTGTGGCACGAGCGCGACATCTCCCACAGTTCCGTCGAAAGAATCATTCTTCCCGATTCCACCATTCTCGTGGACTACATGCTTTCGAAAATGACCATGATCCTCGGCCAAATGCGGGTCTTTCCCGATCGCATGATGCGAAACCTCGAATCCACTCGCGGCCTCGTTTATTCGGGTCAATTGCTGCAGGACTTGGTGGAAAAAGGCATGCCGCGAGATGATGCTTACAAGGCGGTGCAGGAAAACGCCATGGCGGCATGGGAGTCCGACGGCAGCTTCCAGGACCGGGTTTCCCGTGACGAACGCATCACCAAGTACCTCGATGCGAAGGCACTGGCCCACACCTTTGATCTCCAGCGCCAGCTTCGTTACGTGGATGCCATCTTTGCCCGCGTGTTTGGCGCGCATCCACCGGGAGAGTCCGCTGCGGGGGCGTCAGGAACGGACTAGTCTAATTTAGTATTCTAATTTAGAATAGTCGTGGCCAGTCAAAAACAACGGCGCCCCGGTCTGCACCGGGACGCCGTTTTGCCTCTTCTAATTCCGGCTTGCGCTGAAATTAGCTGCGAAGGCGGAAATTCAAAACTAGAAAATCGAAATTCGAAAATAGAAACTCGCAACGCACTACGGCAAACGCAAAACCAGGAATCAAAGCCAAGAAACTATTCGACGCGCTGCACGTAACGCGCTTCCGATGTGTCCACTTTAATCCGGTCGCCTTCATTCACAAATGGCGGCACTTGAACGACCAGGCCGGTCTCCAGCGTAGCGGGCTTCATGACCGCGCTGGCGGTGGCTTTCTGCAGCGTAGGCTCGGTCTGGATCACTTTCATGTCCATGGTGTCGGGCAAGTCGACGCCGATGGCTTTTTCCTCGAAGAATTCCACCTTGACGATGGTGCTGGGAATCAAATAGTAGACGGATTCGCCCAGCTCGTCGCGGCTCATTTGCATCTGCTCGTAGTTCTCCGTGTTCATGAAGTGAAAATCGTCGCCCTCGTTATAGAGGTATTCGAATTCGACTTCATCGAGAATGGCGCGTTCCACGAATTCTTCGGCGCGAAACCGGTAATCGATGATCGCCCCCGTTCGGAGGTTTCTCATGCGCGTCTGCATCGAGCCGCGCTTGTTGCCAGGAGTACGGTGATCAACGCTGAAAATGGTATAGAGCTGGCCCTCGTGCCGGATGACCATGCCGGGGCGGAGTTGTGTCGCTTTGACGCTGCTCATTTTTTTTGCGGCCGCAAAGCGGCCGACTGCTCCCTATGGCGATCGCGAATTTCGGAAATTCAGGCGGGCCAGGAACTCAGCCGCATCCGGAATGACTCGAGGCACGTTGGAATAAAACGCCTCCAACGCGAAACAACAGTATAAAGGGCCTCATTCGAACCGGTCAACCGCCGACTTTCCCGAAGGAATCCTAGGGAAGGAAGCCCAGATCCTGCGAAGTCGCAGGGAAATTTACCAGGTTCGGGAAAATGCCGATGATATCGGCGCTGGCGAGCCCAAACCACTTGGCCAGCGTGGCGCCGTATTGATCGACCGAAGTGGATGGAATCCACCGGCCATTGGTGGTTGCGTCGTCTGGCCCGTTCAGTGTGAGATCGGGGAACGTGCCGTACAACCCAGTCCCCCCGTTAACCGTCGCGCCGCCTTTTACGGCGCCGCCCATAATCATCTGGTGGCTGCCCCAGGCATGGTCGCTTCCGGCATTCGAGGCGGGCTGCAGCGTGCGGCTGAAATCCGAAAGGGTAAATGTTGTGACGTTGTTCTGAACGCTCAACTCCTGAGTGGCCTTGTAAAAAGCACTCATAGCCGGGCTGAGTTGGAGGAGCAAGCCATTTTGAATATTGATCTGATCGCTGTGCGTATCGAAACCGCCCAATGAGCAAAAGAAGACCTGACGATTCACGCCCAGCTGGCTCTGCACAGAGATAATCTGTGCCACTTGCTGAAGCTGCTTTCCGATGGAAGTCGTGGGGAATACCGTTGCGAACGAGTGCACGTTCGTCAGCGCCTTAGCCAGATACTGACTCTGCAAGAGCGTATTCTTAGTGACGTTGCTCGCAGGTTGAACCAGGGAGATGCCCGCATCCAGCGTCAGAATCTGCTGAAAAGCTGCCAAGCGCGCCACCCCTTGCGGAGATCCATCGCCAAAATCGAACAGCCCTGGAGGAGTCCCGGGAATCATGGCGAAGGGCTGCGTCTGGTTCCCGGTGCAGAAAATAGTTTGGCCGGCTACAGACAGGATCGGCGGAAACGCAGGGTTAGAGCAGGTGCCGCTGGCAATGATATTGTCGGCCATGCGGCCGGCCCAGCCGGTGGAGGGAACGCCGCTCAATTGGACTGTCTGCCACTGATCCTGCTGGTCGGAATGCGAGAAGAGATTGTCGGGTACACCGGTCCTTGTCTGATAGTTGGTCTTGGTGACAGGCTTGATCAGGGTGCCGACGTTAGCCAGGAGCGCCAGATTATTGGAATTGTAAAGACCGGCGAGTTCCGGCGCGGCGGGGTGCATCCCGTACATCGGGCTGGTCGGCGTAGCCGAATTCAGCGACACGAGCGAACTTTGCGCGAGAGCTAGCCCGCCCATCGATGGGTTTCCGCGAGCCGTGTTATAGAGAGAAAAACGGCTGTCCGTGGGCACGATCAGGTTGTTCGAGTCATTTCCGCCAAACAGGAAGATGCAAACGAGCGCCTTGTAATCGTTGCATGTTGGACCAGCCGCCAGGGCGGACATCATGCCGAAGCGGCCGAGGCCAGCGAGCGTGCTCAGCGTCGCCGCCGAACAACAGCTCAATCGTATGAAATCCCGTCTTGTGTGTGGCATGGCTCTCTCCTTCGCGGGTGCGGACTCTTCCTTACCTCTGTATCTGATATTGCGATGACGAAACGATCAAGTAGGCGGCCGTCTTCGCCCGGCTTAGCGGATCGCTATTCGGAACAGCGCTCACTGCATTAAGGATTACTGTCCTCATCGCCGGTATCATGGTGCCGTGCAAGAGCTGCAAATTCATGGCGTCAACCATGGTCCCCAGATCATTGTCATTGCCTGCGATGGCGGCGTACATACTGAGATCGATTTGCGTGCTGTTAGAGAAAACCGGGGAAAACATCACGTTTTCAATATCGTTTACGCGTGCGAGACTGCTCGCGGAAGTGAAGATCTGG
>Ga0209648_10000020_pt1 | contig 90978 bp, 96 predicted proteins | sample GraSoi2013_115cm_FD_185830 | JGI IMG/M metagenome (GOLD analysis project Ga0209648, IMG submission 185830) | Grasslands soil microbial communities from the Angelo Coastal Reserve, California, USA - Sample 9_17_2013_115cm (SPAdes) (version 2) | ecosystem: Environmental > Terrestrial > Soil >... | reverse complement strand
GGAGGGGAGCTAACTAGTCCCTTTAGAGCATGCTGTAAAGATCGCGGATTTCTCAAAGCTAACGGTTGAGGCGTGCGCAGCTCCTGAGGAGGCCAGACGCTGGCGCTGACTTCCAACTCTAGATTTGGTTGGCTAGCGCGAACCGCGTGCTAACATCCCTGCATGCCCCACACCGACACCAGCCCGGCGGCGCAAGCTGTCCAGTTCGAAATTCTGCGGGCAATGTCGGGAGAACAGCGTATCCTGCTGGCGTTTGAGATGAGTTTGTTCGCCCGGGAACTCGCCAAGGAGGGGATCCGGCGAGAGCATCCCGAGTGGCCGGAAGCGCGCGTCGCTCGAGAACTGCTGAGGCTGGCATTCTTTCCAGTTCCCCTTCCCTCCTGGATTCCATGAGCGCATCGGAAGTGCTCCGAAGAATCAGCGCGGCATTGGATCGTGCCGGAATTGCTTACATGTTGACCGGATCGTTTGCCAGCGCCCACCACGGCGCTCCGCGTTCGACTCTGGATATAGACGTCGTAATCGCAGCCAACCCTGAACAGTTGCGAACACTCGTGCGGTCCCTGCCGAGCAGCCAATACTACGCCGATCTAGATGCTGCCCTCGATGCCCACAAACGTCAGTCCTTGTTCAATGTGATTGACATGGCGACGGGCTGGAAGATCGACCTAATCATCCGCAAATCCCGCGCCTTCAGCCAGGCGGAATTCGGCCGTCGCCAATTGGTCACCCTACAGGGGCTTCCTCTTTTTGTGGCGAGCGCCGAGGATGTAGTCATCGCGAAACTGGAGTGGTCAAAACTGGCGCAATCGCAACGTCAAATTGAGGACGTGGCGACGATAGTAAGGTTGCGATGGGAGTCACTGGATCGGCCCTACCTGGAAAGATGGATTTCCGACTTAAACTTAGACTTGGAATGGAGCAATGCTAAGAGTATCGCTGGAATTTCTGAGAGGTAGGAACCTTGCCGGCAAGTGCTAGAAAGACCACGGCTCCTAATCCCAAGGTCGAACTGTACGAAGCGCTGATTGCAACCCTCCCCAAGCTCGAGCGCAAGGGCGATGCCAATCCCTACACTTCGGTGAATGGCAACATGTTCACGCTGCTGCATCAGTCGAGCAGGTTGGCCATCCGGCTGCCGGGCGACAAACGGGAGGAGTTCGTGAAGAAGTACAAGACGACGCTCTTCGAGGCTTACGGCTGCGTGATGAAGGAATATGTCGCGGTGCAGGACGCGATGTTGAAAAACACAAAAGAGTTGAAAAAGCATCTGGACGTCAGCTACGAATATGCCAAGAAATTGAAGCCGAAGGCCAGCGGAAAGAAGTCGTGACGGCGTTGGGCTACTGCACACCTCACAATCTGCCCTCCGGATTGTGGGTCAAAACCCGTCCAACCCGTCCTGAGCCGCTGGAATTCCCACATCTTCTGCGCTAGACTCCCTCCGTCCTTTAAGGAGGCCTTTATGGCGCAGGAAACTCTGTCCGGTATCGTACGGAAGGCTTCGAACTGGTCCATCTTGTGGGGCGTTTTGCTGATCGTGCTGGGCGTGATGGCGGTCGGATCACCGATGATCGCCGCCGTTGCGGTCAACGTGGTAGTTGCCTGGCTCGTCGTCCTGGCGGGCGTGGCCCATCTGGCTCTCGCCTTTCACGCGCGCGGGGCCGGCAGTGTGATCTGGAGAACGCTGGTCGGGCTCGCCTACGTCGCTTTTGGCGTGTACCTAGTGGCGCATCCGCTAATCGGTGTGGCATCGCTGACGTTAGTGCTGGGATCGCTCTTTCTAGTAGAGGGCGTCCTGGACATCGCTTTGTTCTTCCAGTTGCGCGCGATTGCGCGAGCCGGCTGGTTTCTGCTCGATGGGATCGTGACCCTGCTGCTGGGCCTGATGATCTACTTGCAGTGGCCGTCGAGCTCGGCGTGGGCGATCGGCACGCTGGTGGGCGTGAGCTTGATCATCAGCGGCGTGACTCGCGTGATGATGTCATTGGCAGTGCGCAAGGCGGCGGACATCATATCGCCGAAGAGGGCAGCTTAGGTCTCGCGGCGAAATCTGCGGCGATCTGGCGCCGCCAGACGACGATTGTCCGCGACGCCCCGTAAGTGTGCCTTACATAAACCACACTGGGGCGCGCAGAGTACGAGTGAGGAATTCAGCATGGGAGGCTTGGTTCCATTAAGCGACGCGTCGCGGCGGCCGGTACGAATACCGGTGATCACTGGCTTCATCATCGCGGTGAATGTTGCTGTCTTCCTGCTTGAGCTGACGCGCGGCGATGCGTTCGTTATGCAGTGGTCCGCCATTCCTGCGCAAATTACTTCCGGCCACCATTGGATCACCATTCTCACTGCCATGTTCATGCATGGCAGTTGGTCGCACATCATCGGCAACATGATCTTCTTGTGGGCCTTTGCTCCGGAGATCGAAGATGCGATGGGTCCGGTGCGATATCTGGTTTTTTATTTGGCAGGCGGGCTGGTGGCCATGCTCGCGCAGGTTGCCGCTGACGCGCATTCCACGGTGCCCAATCTGGGAGCCAGCGGAGCCATCGCTGCGGTGATGGGGGCGTTTATTGTGACGTATCCACGCGATCAGATAAAGTCGGTCCTGTTCATTTTCGTTTTCTTCAAGGTCACATACATTCCGGCAGCCCTTTTGATCGGGTTCTGGTTTCTCTCGCAACTGGTGCATGCCGGCGCTGTGGCGCAAACGCAGACGGGCGGGGTGGCGTACCTGGCGCATGTTGGCGGCTTCATCTTCGGAGCTGTCGTCGGCCGTTGGTTCGAAAGCTCGCAGGTCGCCTCAGACTGAATTGATCCGTTGACTTTATGTCGGCGGGTTTTCTTCCCTTTGGGCGCGGATTATTATGGCAACATGATCCGCGTTGAACTTCCCAACCACCTGCGAACCCTGGCCCACGTCGGCCGCGAAGTGACGCTTGACGTCGCGGCCCCAGTAACTCTGCGCTCGGTACTCGACGTACTCGAAGCCCGCTATCCCATGCTTCGGGGGACGATTCGCGACCACGTCACGCTGGAGCGGCGGGCATTCTTGCGCTTCTTTGCCTGCGAGGAAGATTTATCCCATGAGTCGCCGGACGCGCCGCTGCCAGAGGCGGTCGCCTTGGGAAAAGAGCCTTTGCTGATCATCGGAGCCATTGCCGGGGGTTAGGAAAAGCCCACATCTCGAAAACCGCGACATGTGGGGCACCCGCATCCGGTTCCGAGATGTTCCGCGCGAGACGGTACACTGTGAGGCGCCATGACCGCGAAAGCAAACTACTCAACTCCGCTCTTGCATGTTGCCGAGATCGAAAACTCGATCCGCTTCTATGGGCTTCTCGGATTTGCCGTCATTGACACCGAGGGCTGCAACCCTCTGGCTTGGGCACGAATGCACTGCGAGAGCGGGTCGATCATGTTCTTGCGTTTGGAGAGGCCTCTCGATCCTTCGAAGCAAGGCTTCTTGTTCTACCTGTACACTCCGGACTTGGCCGGCCTGCGCGAGCACCTTGTGACCAAGGGTGTTAAAGTGCCTGCGATTAACGATCCGGAATATATGCCCAGCGGGAAAATCAACATCGCCGACCCGGACGGCTACCACATAGAGATCGCCCACTGGGGGAAGTCGGGGCAGGAAGCCTGGGAGAAGCGATTGGACGCGAAGAAGTAGTCGGCTCCGTTGTACGAGGCTCACTTCAGCAGTCGAGCTAAATCGCCAGAAACCGTGATGGGATCCCACTCTTCAAAAAACGAAGCGGCGGGGCCCCCGGCCCGCGGTTTTGGGCCGCGAACAAGATCTATCCCACGATCCGATAATTTTATCCGTTCCCCAAATCAGGAACTAGATTTAGGCTTTCTCGATTTCGCAATTGAGGATGACCGTGGGCACATCGGAAAAGAGTGCTACCGCCGTCTCACGTCCGCTGCGAAAGGCGCCACTGAATCCGTGACCGAACTGCTCGGGCGGCGCGGCAGTTCGTGCGAAGAAACTGGCGGACGCTGTTCGAGCGTGCCGAGCAGCGGGGCATCATCCACGCCGATGCCGAAGGACACGAAACGGTTTTCGGCACACATAGACTGCAGCAAGCGCTGCTGGCGCGAACTCAACACCTTTACCGGAAGGGTCCGGAAATTGCGAAACACCCACAACAGGTACAGCCGTTGACCGAAAGAGGGTTTCAAGTAACGCGGCCCGAGTGGAGTCATCACTCGCAGCACGCCTGCACAAAGTTTTTCAAGCCACATATATGTCGTCCAGAGATTGTTAGGTTAACTCAGAAATTGTAGCAATTTAAAGACCACGCATTATTGCACCAAAGCTGTTGCAATTCAAAGGGCTACACATTGCGCTAACATTGCGCTAGGACTGATACCTCCGTAATTCATTTTATGAAAAGAGTGGGTATGGGATCGCCGCCGTTGGGAGACCCGGGTGGAAAAGTCCTCTCGAAAATATTGTGCATCTAATTGTATGTATATACATCTATATCGTTATGAGCCAACGACGGTTACCGGAACTGGGGTGCATGTGCGGAAGTCTCCGCCGAACCGCCCGGGCGCTCACCCAGCTTTATGAGCAGGCGCTCCGCCCACCTGGGCTGCGGAGCACTCAGTTCACGATCCTTCAAGTGCTTTCTCGCGCCGGAGAGGTATCTCAGGGGCAATTGGGCAAAATGCTCGCGATGGACAGCACCACCCTGACTCGCACTTTGGAGATCATGTCCCGGCACGGTTGGATCACCGAGCGCCGGGGCGAAGACCGGCGAGAACGATGGCTGCGTCTCGCCAAAGGCGGAGAAACAAAACTCAATCGTGCTCTGCCCGTCTGGGAGAAAGTTCAATCGCGGCTGCGCCACCAACTCGGTGATCAAGCCTGGACAAACCTTCTGCAACTCACTTATCAAACAACCGACATTGCCACCACTCTAGGAGACTCGTTATGAAAAACTATGGAAAACTCACCGCGTGCTCATAGCCGGCTGGTTCATCTTTGCTTTGTCCGCTTCTGCCCTGCACCTGTTCAGAAATGATTCGCAACGCGTCGGAATCGCCGTAGCGATCGCCGCACTCATGCCGATTATGATTTTCTCGCTGTGGTTTTCCACCTCGGAGAGCTTCCGGCAGTTCGCATTGTCTTTGAATCCGCGCATTTTAACAGTTGCGCAATCCTGGAGAATTATCGGATTCCCCTTCCTCCTGCTGCAAGTTCGCAACCTGCTGCCGGCAGTCTTTGCGCTGCCCGCAGGCTATGGCGACATGGCCATAGGAGCGACGGCTACGCTCGTGGCCTGGCAGCTTGGCAGTCCCAGCCATCGCAACAGCTTCATTCTTTGGCAGGCGCTTGGCATTACAGATTTGGTCACCGCCGTTAGCCTCGGTACCACCGCCCGGTTGCTCGATCCAAGCGGGCCTTCGATGCTTCCGTTGACCGTGCTGCCCTTAAGCCTAGTGCCAACGTTCCTGGTGCCGCTGTTTTTGATCTTTCATGTGATCTGCATCGCCCAGGCAAGAGCATGGAAAACAGCGTCGGTCAACACTCACTCCACTGCCAGACCGGTGCAGCATCCGGCAGCCTAACTAGATCCGTTTGAAGCCGATGAAATCGTAGTAGCGGTTGAGGAGGATAAGGGCATCTCCGCAGCCGCAAGTGACCTCGACTCTCCACCCGGACCCGGTGCTTTCGGCGGAGCGCACGACCGTCGGAGGCACCCCCTCGGGCGTGTTCATGTCGACGCCGGCGTTGTGCTGCAGGTCGAAGCCGATATCGCGCGGGCCCTGGTAGCCCATCAGCAATCCCGGCTCCCGTTTTAGTTTTTCCTGCGCATCCGGCAGGCCGTTTTCGAGGCTGGCAGCATGATCGGCGGTGGTTGTGACGACAACCTCATTGCCGCGGACACAGAAGTTCACCACAAAGACGCCGTCACGCTCGAACTTGCAGCGCTCGAAATAGCGCTCGAGCATTTCCGGCGCCGCAATCATGGGCACCGGCCGCCACCAGAAGGAGTGCGACAACGGATCGAACGCTCCCATAATGCCGACCGAAGTCGTTCCATCCGGATCAGCCAGATCGAAAACGATCGCTTTGGTCTGAATCGCCGGTTTGGCGCTGGCCGGGGCAACAGGGCTCGCAGTCGGCGTGGATGCATGCTGGCACGAGCACATGGCAAGCAGAAGCGTAGCTGCAATGACAATGATGACGACGCGCTGGGTCATATTAAGCAGGATTAATCATGTTTGCGGCGGCCATCAACTGATTTTCGCCCCGGCCCAATTAGGGAAGTGACCTGCGGAAGTTAACAGCGCAAGGTAACCGCTGATGGATGCGCGGGGTGCCCCGTCCTTCCCCGTTCTTTGGTTTTTGGGGAGGGCGGGGATGGAGTGGTGAAAAAACAGTGTGTGTGGGTGAAAAAACTGTGTGTGGGTGCCCCGCCAAGCTTCGCTTGGGCGGGGCTTTTGACTTTCGTGGGATTGCAGCCATGCTCGCGTAGCCCCGGACGCCCTCGTCCGGGGTGGCGTCGCCACGCGACGCCATCATGCACGCACCATCATCATGTCAGCCTTTACCCCAAAGGCTTCCCAATTTCCCAGTGATGCCCGAAGGGGTCGGCGATTCGTCCGACGCGCCAGCCGTATTCTTTGTCCCCGACGGGCACAACCACGGTGGCTCCAGCTTTGACGGCGCGTGCGAAAACGGCATCCGGATCGGCCACGACCATCACCATCCGCACCGTAGCGCCTCCGCGAAACTCAGCGCCCAGCGACTCCGGGCTGAAATTCTTGTGCTCCGGAGACTCGTCTGCCACCCAAAATTCCGCTTCCCCCACCGACAGCTGGGCGACCACCGCTCCATCCGGGGCCTCAATGCGAAACAACTCCCCAGCTCCAAACGCCGCCTTGTAGAACTCGACCGCCTTCGCCCCGTGGCGGACCGACAGCATTGGGGATAGGGATGTTTTCTGGTTCTTGGCGGTTTGCGACTTGTCGGACATGAGAAGTTTCCTCGCTTGCGGACCTCAACACGATACACGTTGCGGAGGATCCAAACCCTTTGAAAAATCGCAAAGGAGGTGGGGCAGCCCGCGGACCCCTGATCCCTCCGTCGCCACGCCATCGTCCTGCCATTCGTTCCCGCACACGCTGCACGTCCATCTAAACTTCGGCGACGCGCCATTCGCCGTCTGTACCAACTCCTCAAACACAATGTCCTTCGACCGGCAGCTCGGACAGCGCACATCCACCTCCTTCGCCAAATCCTGCTTCTCCGACTCCGGCACGTCCTTCGGTTCGTAATGCTTCAAAACGCGCAGGGCCCAGGGCCAGCCAATGCGCATGACCTTCACGCTCACACCCGGCGAAAAATTGGACGTCACTGAATCAGCGTCCGTGGCTTTTTCCTCTCCCAGGAAAAAAGGTATTCCCGCCGCGTCCAGCACGCTTTGCACTTGCAGCGCGTCCCGCAAGCTCCACACCGTGCAAAGCTCAACCAGTTTGCGGTCCTCAGCATAAGGATCAGCGGCGTGGGCGGAGTCTCCCGGGTCGCGATCAGCCGGCTGGGTGCCCCATTCTAACGTCGCGTTCTTTGCGACGTTAGGGTGGGGATTTGCAGCGCGTTGGTCGCTTTCGAGCTCGCCGCGCTGCTTCTCCGGTTCTACTTTCAGTTTTCGTTGTGAGAGTTCTTGCGCCAGAATCTGCTGCGCAATTTCAGTTAGCTTGGAACGATCACGCGCAATCGCGATGAGCTCGCTCACGCAACGCCGAAAGCAGACCCTTTTTGCGGATTTCCGCTACGGGGAGTTCGATCTTCGGGCCTTTGGCGGCGGCCACCAGTTCTTGCTCCAGATTCCCCAGGCGGCGCTCTTTGTCCTGGCGAATTAGTTCTCGGACATATTCGCTGGGAGTGCCCCAGTCGCCGGAAGCTACTTGTCCTTCGATGTAGGTCTTGAGCGCCTCGGGGAGGGAGATGTTCAGTGAGGTCATGGCCATTTCGTCATAATATGACAGTTTATGACGGCATGCAAAGTCAACCCCCACCCTTCTTTCGTCAAAGTGCACGAAAAAAAGGAAGGAAGGGGGCACCCAGCCTTGAAGGCGGTGCCCTGACACGAACCCGGCTGCGGATACACATTCCCCCGCTCAAACGCGTTAAACTTACGGCGTCAAGAGCGACGGGCAGCATGGAGGTTTCATGGAAGCTAATGCCAATATCAGTATCAATGAGAAGGCCCGGGTAGAGGCGCTTCGTAGCTACAAGATTCTCGATACCGACCCGGAAAAGGCCTTTGACGATCTTACGATTTTGGCGTCGCATATCTGTGAGACACCGGTTGCGCTGATCTCATTAATCGACACTGACCGCCAGTGGTTCAAGTCGCGAGTGGGCGTGAACCTGACCGAAACCCCGCGCGAAGTTGCGTTCTGCGCGAAGGCAATCCAGCAGTCGGAGCTGTTTGTCGTGCCTGACGCGACCAAGGACCCCAGGTTCAGTTCGAATCCTTTCGTCGTCTCCGATCCCAAGATTCGGTTCTACGCCGGCGCGCCGTTCACAAGTTCGGACGGCTATCCGCTGGGAACGTTGTGCGTGGTGGACGTGGTTCCGCGACAGTTGACGCCCAGTCAAGAAAACGCGCTCATGGCGTTGAGCCGTCAGGTGCAGGCCCAGTTTGAACTGAGGAAGAATTTGCTGGACCTGCGCGCTGCCCTCAATGAGCGGGACCGAGCGGAAGCCGAGAGAGACCAGACGATAAAGGACCTGCAGCATGCGCTCGAGCATGTGAGCCGGCTGAGCGGGCTGCTGCCCGCGTGTTCAGCCTGCAAGTTGGATGTGACGATTTCAGCCGATCCGAACGCAATTTCAGGAGTCGTGGACGGAGTCATGCAAATTGCCCGTGAGATGAAGTGCGCGGAAGGAAATGAATATCAGGTTGAGCTGGCACTGCGCGAGGCCTTGGCAAATGCCATCGTCCATGGCTGCAACAATGATCCCACGAAAAAAGTGGAGTGCTGCGTGGCCTGCACCGAATCGTCAGATGTAATGATCGTGGTGCGTGATCCCGGAGAGGGATTCAGCCCGAGCGCCCTTCCCAGCCCGCTGGCCGCGGAGAACCTCCATTCCGAGCACGGCCGGGGAATTTATCTCATCAATCAGCTGATGGATGAAGTCTCGTTTGAACGCAATGGCGCAGAGATTCGGATGCGCAAGGCGGCAACACCGTCAGCAACGCCAACTCTTAGGGCGACCGGCACCGGCGATTGATCCATTGGCAACGCCGCCGCGCGCTTCCGCGATGCGACGCGGGGCGGGGCGATCAGGAGAACGCTCGGCTCGTCAGCATCCTCCAATGCGGCGCGGGCAAAGCAGGTTCCTCGACACCGTCGGAATGACAACCGAGTTAAGAGAATCCGAGGGGTCACACTTAGTTTTCCTTTACAGAGAAAAACGGGGGAGACAATAAGGTCTCTGACACTAGGAGCAACGCGAATCGCCGTTCGGAGCTGCGGCAGGAAAACTTGGCATGCGCAGTTCTCATCTGATCTCCGTTTGATTCTGCTCTCAGGGAGCGCAGTCCATGTCAGGTTCACGTCGACCGGCCTTGTTTGCGCTGGTTTTATCTGTGCTATCGATATTGATAGTGCCGTCGTCAACTGTCGAAGGTCAATCTCAGGCTTCTTGCACATTTAAATTCTTCCAGCTCAATTCTTCGAATAGTCCGTCGTTCCAGGCGAACGGGGTCAATGATTACCAAACGGTCGTAGGCCAGGTCTTCACGAGTCCAGCGAAAGGATTCATTCGGTACTCGGGCGGCGGGGTTTCTTATTTCGCTGCGCCCAATTCCGCCACGACCTCATTCCTGGCTCGCAACGACAGCGGGGTTAATGTCGGCTTCTACTCCACACAAGGAGCGAATTCGAATATCTCAAAAGGATTCATACTGTAAGGGTCCACGTTCACTTCGTTCGTACCTCCGAAGGCGGTCTGGGGCACAGAGCTGACCGGAATTAATAAGTACAACAGCTCAGTCGGTTGGTACTTGGACTCTGCGGAGTTTGCGCACGGCTTCAAGCGCTTCAGCAATGGAGGCAAGGCGGCCCTGGATTTTCCCGGCGGCCAATTCACGCAACCGGCGGGAATCAATGACAGCGGAGCAATTGTAGGTTCCTTTAGCGATTCAACCGGAGAACATGGCTTTCTTTACCACAGCGGTTCGTGGGCGAAGGTGGACTACCCTGGCTCGGCAGGAACGACCCAGCCGACGGGCATCAGCAACGCTAACGGGATCATCGGATTCTCCACCTCAACCGAGCCCTCGACCGCGTTCCTTTGTGCCAATGGCGTTTTTAAGGTGATATCAGTGCCCAATTCCTTTTACACGATAGCCAATGGCATCGCGCCTGGCGGGCTCATCACGGGGATGACGTTGCCTAACGGATCAAACACGGCAAATGGATTTACGGCGACATGTAACTGACGAACTTAAGGGGACAAAAAAAGGCGGCCACGGAGGCCGCCTTCGACATGTTCCGACCGGTTAGAAGCGGTACAGAAATCCAGTATTCACTCTCACGTTGTTCTTGTCGGTGAAGCCGTTAAAGCGGAGCACCATCCAGTCCAGCTGGACCGCGCGGAAAACCAGTTTGTGTTTTCCGAAGTCCAGGCCGCCACCGAACAGCATTGCCATCCCGCTGTCGCCAATACCACCGGCGGCCACATGAGCTCCGCCAAACAAAGCATGCGCATAGGGCGAGAAACTGCCCTTTGGTTTCGAGACCACTGGTCCAAAAGTGTAGGTATAGAGACTCTGGCCGGAGGCATACACACCGCTGAAGTCCCCGGTCGCGCCCACGCCTTTCCAGATATACATATTCGCGGCTGTGTTCCAGCCGCTGGCATGCCAGCCACCGTCGGTGCTGGTGAACTGGTAGCCGGCGTAAACTTCAGGCTTGGGTGCTTCCCCAGCCATCGCCCACATCGAAGCCATGCAAACCAAAACGGCAACGCCGATAAATTTTCGCATCATTCTCCCCTAATAATGAAATCGCACCCGTTTCCGCCCCCTGTCGGCGTGTCGTAAACGCCGGGGTCCGTACTCCAACATGCAAACGAATCCCAAGGCCCGGATCGTACCAGGTGCTGACAGAAATTCTCGGCTGTCTGCTAAAAGTGGGCAAGTAACAGAAGCGGAGGGGGAATTGGACTTTGGTAATCGGGTCTAATCCGTAGTTGAAAGACGGTCCAACTCAGAACAATGCGGCAGGCGGACTGGATACTTTTCGGAATCTATCGGTGTTACTAATCGCGAATCCTATCTATGCGGCGTAACTTTGGAGCAGCGTAATCACTGCCGACCGGAGGCTCTCATGAAGCTCAACCACCTGAACTTGACCGTCTCCAATGTTCTGGAAACACATCGTTTCCTGGAAAAACATTTTGGTCTGAAGGACTACGAAGCGAGGAAGCCGGACGAGGCGATGGGGTCTATGTCGGATGACAACGGCTTGATTCTGGCTCTGTTCCGGGCGGCAAAAGGGACCGAGGTGAAGTATCCGCCGGGATTCCACGTCGGTTTCGTGCAGGAGAGTGAAGCGCAGGTTGACGAGATCAACCAGCGTCTGCGGGAGGATGGGTTCAAGGTCCCCAAGGCCGCGCGACTGCACGGCTCGTGGACGTTTTATTTTCAAGCGCCGGGAGGGTTCACGGTCGAAGTTCTTTGCTAGCTCGGCGTCATCCGGGTTCCTGGTAAAGGCCGATTACATTCCCTGCCGGGTCGCGGAACCTCGTAGTGATTTCGGGCGCGTCGCCACCGATCGGTTGCACGATCTCGCCCCGCCGACGGAGTTTTGACAAACCGCTGGTTTTGATTCCGCTATAATCCGGCCCGCTCACAAGGCGCAAGAAACAATTTGTCGAGGAGGCTAATGTGCAGCACTTTCCAATCAACTTCCTGGCACTGTTCGTGGCCACGTTGGCGAAGTTCTTTCTGGGATGGCTGTGGTACTCGCCGCTCGTGTTCGGCAAGAGCTGGATGCAGCTAGCGGGATGCACTCCTGAGCGGATGAAAGCCAGCATGGGCAAGATCATCCCCGTGGATCTGATCGCGACTTTTGTTATGGCTTTTGTCCTGGTACATGCCGTGCACTATGCGGGAGCAACCTCGGCGACGCAAGGGGCTGCGATCGGATTCTTCAATTGGTTGGGATTCGTCTTCACCGTGACTCTGGCCGCCACGCTCTACGAAAAGCGGCCCTTCAAACTCTTCCTCATCAACAACACGTACCAACTGCTCGGCCTGCTGATTATGGGAGCGATTGTGGCTGTGTGGAGGTGAGAAAACGGAGTTAGAGGACAGCGGAATCCACTTTTCGAAAAAAAAGGGACACCTGCTTGCTTGGACCTTTTTTCGCATTTCAATGCCCGACGCAAAAAAGCCTCCCTATCGGGAGGCTTTTTTAGAGGAGGGCGTCGGGCGTGCGGTCCCGGTCGTCCTACGATTTATTTCTGCTCGGTAGCTGCTGGAGCCGACGTGGCCGGAGCAGTGGAGCTCGAAGCCAATTGCTCAAGGTCGTTCTTTAGCAGGCTGACTTCAACGCGACCGCCGCTCATGCGCTTCGGCTTGGCGCCTTCTTCGGCAGTCGTCTGGATCGGAGCGTTGCCCATGCCGAGAACGTAAATCCGGTAAACCGGGATTTCGTGGTTCTCGACCATGTAGCGGACTACGGCGTCGGCCATCTTGCGAGAAGTGGCAATCGCGGCCTGTCCTTTGCCCGAAGAGAAGCCCTGCACTTCAACGATGTATCCGTGTTGCCCCTTCAGCGGCTCGGCCATCTGATCCAGAGCGGTCTTGGCGTTCTGGCTCAACACCGCTTGGCCTGGACGGAAGCGGATTTCGGTCTGGTTGGTGGCCTTGTACTGATCAATGTTGCTAACCACGCCCTCGACTGTGGTCAGCCGGGTATTGGCCTTGGTGGCGGTCTCCTGGGCGGTGGTGGCTTTATTGCCGGCATCTACGGCGTGCTGGTCGGCTTCGTTGGCCTTGTTGGACGCCATCTGAATGCCTTGCTGGGCGCGGCTGTCCACGTCCTTGATCATCTTCGTGTTCGCGGCCGTGAGCTCATCGAGCTCGTTGACGCGGTTCTGAATAGGCGTGATCTGCCGCTGGACGTACTTCTTGCGGGCAAACGGGTTGACCTTGCCCCAAAAGCCCTGGCGAGTTTCGTACTGCAACGGTGCTTTCCCAGTTGCGTTTGTGTTCGAGGTTTGCGATGAATTGTCCGGCGTTGTTGAAGCCGCCGGCTGCTGGGCAAGTGCCGGCAGCGAAAGTAGAACAGCGACGAACAACGCTACCACTGCGCGATTTTTCATTTTCTACATCCTCCGTATGGGGGAGCTTCCTGGTAGCTCCCAACCGCACGCCTTACGCGGGCGTGATCGCGATTTGGTGCGTCCCTCAATTCAAATGAAGCAAGCCACAAAGTGATGCAAGCCTTTGGGGGCATTGCCGGCCAGCGGTGACGCATCGCATAGCCGAAGTCGAAAATCATTCGGCGCCTAAGATGCTGACGCCTGTACTTACGTATATCAACTCCATTGCCAAACCTGAGGGCAACCTAAGTTGTTGATTCCCTTAGGATATTTTAACTCTTTTGGGGGAGAACCTGGAGTGCCGCTAGAGTAAATGCTGGCGGAGTGGGTAAAAAGTGCAGGGGATTACTTTCACAACTGCTCAGACACTTGGCTGATGCAGACTCCTACTTCTTCGCGGCCTCTGGTTCCGAAGGCATTTTCGGCACAACAAACTCGTCCAAATATTCTCTGATCTTGTCCCGGTTTTTTCCCCGATAACCGGCATAATCCTGGGCGATTCCGTTGTCAGCGCGATTCAGGAGCACAAAGGGTTCGAGCAAACCGGCTTTCTCGATCTTTGCAAGAGTACCGAAATCGGTAGTTGATAGATCCTGATGATGTTTCGCGGCAACCTCTGCGGAAACCGCGAGTAGCATACGGAGCGAGTCTGTTTCCTCCTTGAGTGAATGCCGATAGGAAGCCTCCTTTGGGTATTCTTTAACGAACTTCTCTGTCATCCACAAGGCGCGCGACATGCCATATGACAGCCACCCGCCCATAAGAAGCTGATCATCTTTGGGCAGCGAACTGTCGAGCGTGACATTTGTTTTTCCATCCTTGATCTCCACGGCAACACGGTCCGCCAGCTTCATCCAATTAAGCTTCGTTCCGGTCCGACTCATCCAAGTTGTTTAGTCCCACCCACGACGTCTTAATTGTAAGGATCGGCAATGACGGCTTCGATGTACTTGCTGCGCGCATCCGCCAGCTTGCCCTCGCCCAAGAGCGCGTCTCCCCAGTAACGGTAGGCTGTCTCGATGTTCGGATTGACTTTGCTGGCCTGAGCAAACCACTCGCCGGCAAATGCCAGCTGGTGTTGCTTGAAAAAGGTGTCCCCGATGAACAAGGCAGCATAGTACTGCTGGGGATCGAGGAGATGGGCCCTCATTTAACCTTGGCGGGCCTTTTCGAGGTCGCCACGCGCGAAGTCGGCTTCTGCCTGTTGCATTGCTTCGTCCACGTCCTTCTTATCCGAGAAGGCACTGAAGGAGCCGTCTTCGGGAAGTTGGCGCAAGAGAGTCTGCAAGAAATCGCTGTTATCACCCAGGGCTTGCGCCTTGAGAAGAATCGAACGTGCCCTGATCCTCGCTTTTTTTCGCGAGTCTGCGTCGGATAGGGTCTGCGCATAACTTAATACAGAACTGCCCCAGGACTCCACGACCGCAGTATCTTTCGGATTTTCTGCGGCCAATTCCTCGAGCAAGGGCATCGCATCAACCATCTTGCCTTGCTTATAGAGCTCGAGGGCTCGGTCTCGTTTCGGATTCGACTTGGCCTCGTCTTCGGCTAACGCGGGGCCGGCGGTCATTAATGCCGCGCAGATCAACGTCAAGATTGATAGCTTTCTGAAGCGCAAGTGACACCGCCCCACATTGAAGCACAATTTCTGGTCTCGCAAATCATTTATGTCAACCGCAATGCTTCTCGTACTGCTCATAAATATAGTTGTCCGTCATGCCCGCGATGTAGTCGCAGACGATTCGCGGCAGCGGTTCCTGCTCTGCTTTTTCCTGATAGCTTGAGGGCAGCTTTTCGGGCTGGCTCATCCACACTTCGAATAGTTCCGCGATCACGCGTTCGGCGTCCTGCTTTTCGGGCTCGAGCGTCGGACTGTAATAGAGGTTTTCGTAGAGGAAATCTTTGGTTTTTCGGCGTTCATCTTCTACTTCAGGGCTGAGGCCAACCAGGCGCTGGGGGCAGGCACGCACGTCCTCCAAGCTCATTGTGTAGGGGCGGACGCCCTCGTCCTCCCGCCCCGGACGGGGGCGTCTGGGGCTACATGCATTAATCAGCTGCTGGGTGTTTCGGATCAGGTCTCCCGCCCAGCGATCGAGCACGTGGCGCAGGGCCTCGTTAAATTGCAATTTCTCAGGCGCAGTTGGGTAACGCTGCTCGGCTTCGCGGAGAAAGCCAGCGAACACCGGTACTCCGGCCCGGATCTGCTCAAGCGTCAGCAGATGCGCTTCGTACCCATCGTCGAGATCGGCGGTGCTGTAAGCAATTTCGTCGGTCACGTCAATGAGCTGGGCCTCAAGCGGGGGCTGGCTTTCGAGTAGGTACTCGGAAAGCTGGGGATACTCCGCCGCTTTGTAGTCGCGCGAATGCTTAATGATTCCTTCCCGCACTTCGAAAGTAAGATTCAGGCCCCGAAAAGCTGCATAGCGCAGCTCGAAATTCTCGACAATCCGGAGCGCATGCAGGTTGTGATCGAAAAACAACCCGTGCCGGCGCATAGCGGAGTCGAGTGCCTTCTCTCCCGCGTGGCCGAACGGCGGATGGCCGATATCGTGGACCAGGGCCAGCGCCTCGACTAGATCGACGTTCAGTCCAAGCTGCGCGGCAATGGTGCGCGCAATTTGCGCAACTTCAATGGTATGGGTCAGGCGGTTGCGGAAGTGGTCGGAATATCGGCGGGTGAAGACCTGGGTCTTCGCTTCCAGCCGGCGAAACGCGCGCGAATGAATGACGCGGTCGCGGTCGCGCTGGAAGTCGTTTCGGTAGGGGTGTGGCGGCTCAGGATGACGGCGCCCGCGAGATTGCTCCACGTGGACAGCGTATGGGGCCGGGGATTGAATCATTGAATCATTGAATCATCGGATCATTGCAAGAGCAATTGAGTTTGGCGTTTCAATGATTCAATCGCTAAATGATTCAATGATTCAATTTCGACTACTTGTTTTCCTGCTCCCTGGCCAACCTGACCTTCGCCGATTCTAGCTTCTTCTGCACCTTGGCTTGTTCTTCCTGATCAATTTCCGGAACCACCGTCTTGTTCCACTCCTGCAGTGCACGCTCCCAGTGCGTGGCGGCCAGCTTCAGGCGTCCGGTCTTCTGGTAGAGATCGCCGAGATGCTCCTGGACCGTCGGGTCAGCCCCCATGTGTTGCGAGGCTTTGGTGAGATTGTCTTCCGCCAGGTCGTACTTGCCCAGCTTGAAGTAAGCCCAGCCGAGCGAATCGAGATAGGCCCCATTCGCAGGATCAAGATCGACCGCCTTCTTGATCATCCCCAGCGCTTCATCCAGTCTCGTACCGTGGTCGGCAAGCATGTAGCCCAGGTAATTGAGCACTCCGGCGTTGTCGGGACTTGTCGTCAGTATTTTGCGGAAGACCTCTTCCGCCTGATCGTATTTCTTCTGGCGCTCGAGGGCAGCAGCACGCAGGAAGGAGATGTTGTCCTTGTCTTCCGACTTCGTCGAAAGCTGTTCGGCCTTGTCGAGTGCGGCGTTCGCATCCTGCCACTGTTTTAGCCGGTTGTACATGTTCGCCAGAGCGATGTACACTTCGCGGTCATCAGGCGTGCCGTTAAGCAGAGCTTTCACTTGCCGCAAACCCTCTTCCGTCTGGCCCATATCGGCAAGCTGGCTGGCATAGACCATTTTCAGCCGGCGGCTCTTAGGCAGCTTCTGCGTTGCTTCGCGGGCCAAGTCGGTGGCTTTCTGCCATTCTTTGTTTTCGCGATAGGTGTCGATGATGGCGCCGTATCCACGCTCGGCGTTGTCGTCTCCTAGCGCCAGCATTTTTTGAAACGTGTCGATGGCCGCCTGTTCGTTGTTGCTGTCGCCATAGACCGATCCCAGGCGCTCCAGGAAGATGGCGCGGTTGTCCTGCTCCTCCTGCGAGTACTTGTTGTCGGCTTTTTCGGTCTTCTTCAGCAGGTCCTGCAATGTCTGGATGGCTTCGTCGTAACGGCCCTGGGTCTGATAAATCGACGCCAGATCATAAGCAACCTGCTCTGAATCCTGGACCATGGACCCAGCCTTCTTCAGGTTCTGCAGCGCCAGATCCAGCTTGCCCTGCTTGCGGTAGATCTCCCCCATCCGGATGTAGGTTCGTGCATCTTCCGGATTCGCGTCAGCAATGATCTTGTACTGCTCGAGGGCTTTGTCCGCCTGGCCATCGTTCAGCAAGCTTTCTGCGAGACCGCGGATTGCATCCAGGTTGTCGCGATCGAGAGCAATCGCGTGCTGGTATGCCTCAATGGCCTTCTTGTAATTCTTCTGCTGGTCATAGGTTTCGCCCAGCGCCGCGTAGAGCTTGGCGGAACGAGTGCCCTCGGGAACTGCACTCAGGGTTTCGGCTGCGCGGGCGCTGTCACCCTCTTCGTTATAGAGCAGGGCGAGCGTGGTCACGGCCTCTTCGGAATCCGGCGCTAATTTGACCGCGGTCTTCTCTTCGTCCTCCGCCTTTTTGAGCTGGCTGTCGGCGTGATACAAACGACCGAGCATGGAGTGATCATCCGCGCTGCTGGGATCCAATTTCACGATCTGCTCATACTGCTGGATGGCGAGTTTCAGCACGTTGTCTGATCCGCTGCCGCCCTGCATGTCACCTAACGAGCGGAGATAGATATGGCCGAGCAGGCGATGGGCTTCAAGATTCTGCGGATCACGCTTCAAAATTTCCTGAGCTTCAGAAACCGCGTCCCGAATGCGCCCGGTTCTCGCGTAAATCTCGGCCAGCGCCGAACTTAGGTACTCCGACGTAGGGTCGGCCTCGATGGCAAGCCGATATTCCTGAATGGCTTTACTCACCAAATCGCTGCGGCCGTACACCGCCATCTCCTCTTCATACATGTGGGCCATGGTGAAGTGGTAGTAGGCCGAGGCTTTGTCCACTTTGTGAGAAGCAGACTGGGCCGGCTCCGGGCTGGAAGCCTGCGGGCTGGAGGATGGTTGCTGGGCAAAAGCCAAAGAAGCGGTTAGAAGCAGGGCAAAAATACTTTTCATGAAATACCTGTAAACTCCCAAGACCATAGCGATTGGATGCTGAACCGCCCCCGGTGGGTGCTTCTGGTTATTTTACCCTGCCGGAAAGAGGGATTGCGAAAAACTAGGGTGGTGGAACCATTGGATGATCGGGTCATCGGGCGACCTTCAGATCCTGAACGCGACGACATAATCTTGCCATGTCAGGTGTCTTCCACGGGCCAGCGATTTCCGGCCATGTTCCGCAGTTTTTCCGCCAGCCTGCTTCGAATTCGTAGCGGGATCGATAACTCACGCCCAAGGGTGAAGATCACATATTCGAAGAACCAGCCCTTGTACCTTCGCACCTTAACTTCTCCCCATGGAATCAAAAGTGGCGGCTGCATGAAGCGGAAAAGGAACATGCTGGCTAGGTAGAGGCCCTCCTGATTGGCCCCAAGCGTGAGCACACTGTTGTAGTTAGTCAGCCACCGCATCTGACCGCTTTGCAGTCTCAGTTTCTCTCCCTTGAACGGAATTCGCGTGCGATAAAGCTTCGACAATGAGAACCATCCGCCCATGAGACTGATGATGGTGCCCACCAAAAGCCACAGCGTAACGAAGTAAAACGGGAAGATGGCCGCGAACAGCGATGGATGTTGATCGACGAAACGCTGGAAGTTTTCAGGAGACATTTTTTTATGTCAAAACCGCGCTTGGATCGCCCGATGATCCCGATCCCCCGATGGTCAGTGCCGGAAGTGCCTGACTCCAGTGAAGATCATCGCCAGCCCGAGCCGGTCGGCGGCTTCGATAACTTCCTGGTCCCGGACTGACCCTCCGGGCTGAATGATCGCCGTCGCTCCGGCCTTGGCAATTTCCTCCACGCCATCAGGAAAAGGGAAGAACGCGTCAGATGCGGCGACTGTGCCTTTCAGCGGCAACACAGCCTTGGACGCGCCTAAGCGGCAGGAGTCCACACGGCTCATCTGACCGGCGCCGACACCAACGGTTTGTCCATCACGCGAATACAGTATGGCGTTCGACTTCACATGCTTGCAAACCTTCCAGGCAAATAGCAAAGCGCGCTTCTCTTCCGGGGTTGGCTGGCGTTTGGTGACCACTTTAAGATCAGCCTCGTGCAATTGGTGCAGGTCCGCAAATTGCACTAGCATGCCGCCGGAGACGTTTTTCAGGACCCATTTCTGCGGACTGTTGGTTATCTCGACCAGCCTTAGGTTCTTCTTGGCTGCGAATTTTTCAACCGCTGCTTTTTCGAAAGCCGGCGCCGCAATCACTTCCAGAAAAAGCTTTGCCATCTCTTCTGCCGCAGCCGCATCCACAGAGCGATTTACGCCGATGACGCCACCAAAAGCTGACACCGGGTCGCACTCAAGCGCGCGCTTGTAAGCCTCCGCCAGTGCCTTGCCGGTGGCCGTGCCGCACGGATTTGTATGCTTGATGATCGCGCAGACCGGCTCCTCGAATTCCTGCGCCAAGTCCCAGGCGGCTTGCAAGTCGACGATATTGTTGTAGGAAAGTTCCTTGCCTTGCACCTGGCGCGCATTGGCGACGCCGGTGCCTGACCCGTCAGAGTACATTGCGGCTTTCTGGTGGGGATTCTCTCCGTAGCGCAGGTCCGTAACCTTGGTAAACGAAAGTCGCAGGATTCCAGGAAAGCTTTCCGCATGGCGAACTTCGGAATTGCCGTTTACGCTGACCCGTTCCAGAGTTGAAGCAATCGCAGAATCATAAGCTGCGGTTGTGGCAAATGCCTTCTGCGCCAGACGCCACTTGGTCTCGGAAGAGAGCGCTCCGCCTGATTTAGACATCTCTTCTGCGATGGCCTCGTAGTCAGCCGGCGAAGTCACCACTGCCACGTCGTGGAAATTCTTCGCCGCAGAGCGGATCATCGAGGGGCCGCCGATGTCGATGTTCTCGATCAGCTCTTCGAAATGCACGCCTGGTTTGGCAGCCGTCTTCTCAAATGCATAGAGATTGACCACGACCATGTCGATCGGCTGGATGCCGTGTTCGGCCACTGCAGCGCGGTGGGAGGGGTCTTCGCGCCGGTGCAGAATTCCGCCGTGAACTTTGGGATGCAGCGTCTTCACGCGTCCGTCAAGCATCTCGGGGAACCCGGTGACCTCAGAAATATCTTTCACCGCGATTCCTGCGTCACGCAGCAATTTTGCCGTACCCCCGGTTGAGATCAGATCCACTCCCATGCGGGCGAGGTTGCGGGCGAACTCCGCCAATCCGGTCTTATCAGTGACACTGAGAATCGCACGCTTGATTTTTTGGGACATCATTGGCCTCGGATGGGATTTGTCGTGCTGGAAGCGTTAACAGCAAATTTTATCAGCACGGGCGACCCATGTGCTGGATCTACTAACGGAGAATAGGAAATTGTCGCTCAGGAATTGGCCTGCGACCTAACAGCTACGCTTTGGCTTTGGCGGTCAGCTTTACCTTGCCGTCAGCGACGTCCACGCTGTACTCGACGCTCTTGCAGCCATGCTGTTTTCGAATCTGCTCGGTCTTCTTTTGCACGAAAGAGGTGAAGCTCTCTAGAGAACCCGCCGTATTCTCGCCCGCCTTTTTCTTGGCGCCGGTCAGGGCGATGAATAGCTTCTCAACTTTGTCGCGCTCCGCTCCGGGATCGGTGCAGTGCACAACAAACGGCTGCTCTTCAGCGAGTTTATCGCTGGCGCTTCCCGCTGCGGAAAGATGGCCCAGGCCCACGCCGTACACTTTGTGCTCGGGTACGTGCTCTTCGGGTCTGACTCCCTGCACCGACAGCAGGGCATCTTGCGGACGTCGATATCCTTCTTCCCGGATACGCGCCTTCTTGCGCCACAGATCGCTATAGATCGCGTAGCGCTGCGCCATTTCGTTGTAACGGAAACGTTGGGAGAAACTTAAACGGCCGCCATCAGAAAATTTGCGCAACATCGCCAGCACCTTCCACTCGACATCGGTGGGCGGCCGCTTTTGCGGATTGCTGAAATAGACCTCGTACTCAATCTTCAGCCGCCGGAGTTGCGACTCGAGTACGGCTAATTCCTCATCAACGGTCATGAGTTCTCCAACCGCCAGTCTATGGGAGATTGGCCTAGTGGACGAGGTACCGGTTGGACACAGGAGGGATAGAACGAAAGTAAGGGGAAGAGCTCTTAAGCGGTTAGCTTTTAGCTCCTAGCTTCTTGGAAGATCCCTGCTAATGGCGGCGTCTCGGACGAAGCGTGGTATCGTTTCTGGCTGCGCTGGTTGCGGGGCAGCGACCGTGAATGCCATCATCGAGCTTCTGAAGCAGACCAAAGGCACCGTGTTCGTCAATGAGGACGGAATCGACGACCTATTTCAGTTTGTTGCCCGCCTTGACTGAGCCAGAACTGGAACTTCTCGAGGCCCGTATGCCATGTCCCATTCCTCCAGATATCAGCGAGCTACTCAGGTTTACGAATGGGTTCAACGTGGGCGGTGGGATTGAAGAAGTGGGCTTTTCCGGCCTTCAGGGAGGCTTCGGCATGGAAGAGGTATTCCCTCACTCAATTCCACTCGCGGCGGACGGCTTCGGCAACTATTGGGTTTTGGATTTGACCAGCGAATCGCGATCATGGGGACCAATCTTCTACGCCTGCCATGACGCCCCCGTTATCGTGTACCGGACAGATAGCCCACTGCACTTTGTCCAGGAGGCGATTCGATTTGGCAACAAACCTTGGAAGAGCGAATTAAATGACGTTCATGAGGGGCAAAGTCATTGGATTTGGCGTGAGAATCCGGGGGTCCTTACCTACGCGCAGTGCCAAAGAAGCGAAGATCCGGGGATACGGGCGTTTGCGCAAATCGCTCGATGAAACCTGGGAATTTATCGATCTGCGGAATCCAAAGCTGATGGGTTCTCATGGGGCCGTTACGGCGCGAAGACGGTCAATAAGCGATTTGGAGAGCAGCGGGTTTTGCCTACCAGAAAAAAAGCCTAGGCCGAAGATTCCTCGACGCTTTGAGGTGAAAGGGCTAAAGGCTAATAGCTTACGGCTGCAGTTCTACTTCGTCGCCATTTTCTTGACCATGGCTATGACGAGCTTGCGATCGCTGTCATTCAGCGTTCCAGAGTAGCGACGAATCTGAGACAGGAAACGGAGCTCGTCATCGGAAAGTTGGGGGAGGGCCTTCGATCCGTTGTTGTTCCCCGGTTCAGAGAAGAAGTGTGAGAGTGGGAGTTCCATGGCACCGGCAATCTTCGAGAGCGTGTCGAGCGAAGGTACGGTGTGTCCGTTCTCCACGCGGGAGAGATAGCAGCGCAGCAGGCCAGTACGTTTTTCGATGTCGCCTTGCGACATCCCCCTTTGCAGCCGGAAATTTCGGATTGTGACGCCGATATTCATCAACAAGAGTTAGCGTGCATGGTAACCAGAGTAGTACATGATGGCAAGCGAAAAGTTATCAATCAGCAGCAACCCCGCTGATGGCTTACCGCGCCGCCTAAAATCATTGCTCCCAACGATGCCCGTACCTTCTCGAAACCAAAGGCGCAAGGGTCCTACTTCTTCAATGTGCTGGCAAGGAAGTTAACTGTCTTATTCCATGCGTCGGCGGCGTCCTTGCCACGGTAGCCGTCTTTGTTGTTCGGATTTTCGAAGGCATGGCCGGCGTCGGGATAGATGGTGACGTCTATTTTCTTGCCCATCTTGTCGAGCGCCTCGCCGAACTTCTTCACGTCCTCGGGAGTAATTCCACGGTCTTGCGCGCCGAAAAGTCCCAGGATGGGAGCGTTGATCTTCTTCAGCGCCTCAGGATCGGTCGCCAGATGTCCGTAGTTGATGACGTCTGCTGCAAGCGTCGGCTCCTGGAGCGCCACGTCGAGCGAGTATCCGCCGCCCATGCACCAGCCGATGGCGCCGATGCGGTCCTTCTTCACATTGGGCTGCGATTGCAGGTACTGGAAAGCCGCGTGCAGGTCGCGCTTGGCGCGGTCTTCCGGCACTCCACGCATGATTTCGTGAGCTTCATCAGGAGTGGTAGCGACCTTGCCGCGATAGAGATCAATCGCTAATGCCGCATAGCCCTGGTCGGCCAGCTTCCCCGCCTGTTCCTTGACCCAGTCATTCAACCCCCAGTACTCGTGGATCACAATAATGCCAGGGAAAGGCCCTTTACCGTCGGGTGTGTAGACGATTCCGTGGACGGTCTCGTCGCCGCTCTTGTAGGACACATCCTTCGCGTTTGCTGCCAGCGCCGGCTGAGCTAGCAAGCCGAGTACCCCCAGCAAGAAAAACTTCTTCATAAATTCACCTCATTTCAGGACCGGGCTACTGGCGCTGGCCGGATGCTTCGTTTCGGAGCGCAGGGTTTCAGTTTCATCCATCGAGAAGTATCGGGCTCCCTTTTTGTCTCCGCGGAAGCTGGTGATGCCGTGACGGAGTACTTCGTGACGCGGCCCGTCTCGTCCTTAGCCTCAGGCATCACAGCATAAGCGTAATCATGATCCCGCGATGTGACGTCGGGCAACTCACCGAGCTCGCTGGCAAAACAGCCGTGTTGGGATCGAAATTTGTTTTGCTCGAAGACGATCTTCCGCAGGTATCCCACTGCAGAGGACTCTCGGGCTGGAAGTTTGAATCTATCCACATTGGAGTCTAGCGCTAAAAACAGTAGAACCAAGACAACCGCCCCAGCCCACAGCAACCATTTTCGCCGAAAAACTTCCGCGTTCATCACAGCTGCAATTCCATATAGAGTGCGCCTTCAATCGGATTCTCCCGATAAGGCACGATCTCGCGAAATCCCAAGGTTCGATACATAGCGACAGCAGCCTTCATCCTCGGCTCGACCGTATCCAGGCGCAATTGCTGGTATCCGATCTGCCGCGCGTCAGCGATGATACGCTCGGCAAGAACGCGCCCAAGGCCCTCGCCGCGGAACTGCGGGCGCACATACAAACGCTTCATCTCGCAGATTTCAGGAACGAGTTTGTGCAGAGCTACACATCCGGCAGGAAGGTCTTCAACGGTAGCTAACAACAACCGGCCTGCTGGCGGAGCATAGTCGCACGGCAATGCGGCGAGTTCTCTGTCGAAGCTCTGGAAGCAAAGACTGAAGCCTAGGGATTGCCCGTATTCGAGAAATAGCTCGCGGACGGCGGCAATCTGTTCCGGCGACTCCGCCTGATGGAAAGCAAAAGCAACACCATTAACCACGGAGGCCACTGAGGGCACAGAGGAAGACCGAACCGCAGCTTCAGAATCGTGTTTTATTCCCATGCGTCCTCTGTGCAATTCCTCTGTGCACCTCTGTGGCCTCTGTGGTTGAGGCTTTAACCCATCAGCATGCCGCCATTTACATTCAGCACATGCCCGGTGATGTATCCGGCGTCCTCGGAAGCTAGAAATGCTACGCAGTTCGCGACGTCTTCCGGCGTGCCGATCCTGCGCAACGGAATCGTCGTCAGCGCAGTCTGCCTGATTTCATCAGACAAGGTTGATGTCATCGCAGTCTCGATGAATCCTGGCGACACCGCATTGCAGGTAATGTTTCGCGATCCCACCTCACGGGCTATCGCCATGGTAAGCCCAATCAGCCCCGCCTTCGACGCCGCGTAGTTCGCCTGGCCGGCCTGACCCGTCTGCCCGAAGACTGACGTGATATTGATGATCCGTCCCCAGCGCTGTTTCAGCATCGAACTAATCGCCTGCTGGCTGCACAGATACGCCGACGTCAAATTAATATTGAGCACCGCATCCCAGTCGGCCCGCTTCATCCGCATGATGAGCTGATCACGCGTAATGCCTGCGTTATTCACCAGGATGTCGATCTTTCCAAATTGACCCAGGACCGCCTTGAATGCGGCTTTGATCTGCTCTTCGTTTTCAATGTCTGCTGCAGAAACGTAAGCACGCATGCCAAAAGAAGTAATCTCATGAGCGACTTCTTCGAGTTTCTGCTGGTTACGCGCGACCAGTCCGACGCTGGCGCCGCATTTCGCAAGCTTCAGCGCACACGCGCGTCCAATTCCCTGTGAAGCCCCGGTCACCAGCGCCACCCGGTCAGTCAGGTTCATTCCATAGTTCCTGCAAAGGCGGAATTATAACTGCACCGGCGCTGGGACGTGTTCCTCGTGGCGTTGTTTGATCTCGTTCCGGAACGAATAACGCAAGAGTGGTGGCGCAAGAACGGTCGTAACTACAGTCATGAGCACAACGATCCCGTACGCGGACTCACTCAAAATCCGAGATTGCAGGCCTACCAAGGCCACGATAAGAGCGACTTCTCCGCGGGGCATCATGCCAACGCCCACGCGAAATACCATCGGCCAGCCTTCACGCAGCAGGGGCAGCCCGCAGCCGATCACCTTCGAGACGATGGCCAGCACTGAGATGACAATCGCCATCGTCAGCAAGTTTCCCGTGAGCAGACGCGCATTTAGCCGCGAACCAATGTCAAAGAAGAAGAATGGCGCCAGAAAAGCGGTGATGCCGCCGACCCGGGGCACCAAATTCCATCGCGGAGCGTAGTCCGCAAACATCAATCCGGCGAAGAAAGCGCCAACGATCGCTGCCATTCCGATCTTGGCGGCCAGCCAGGAGAGTAGCAGGCAAATGGCAAGCGCCACGACCAACGAGGCGTTCTGAGTGGAAAGCTGCTCCAGTCGAGGGTGCAGTTGGTGAACCAGCCGCGGAGCGACAAACATCATGAACAGCGCGAACGTCACCGCCTCAGCGATGAGCACTCCCAAATGCCACCACTGCACTCCTGTGCCTGACGCGGCCCCGGCCACGACCGCAAGCACCAGCATGCCCAGGACATCGTCAAAAACCGCAGCTCCCAGGATAATTCTGGCGGTGCGGGTGGAAAGAACATTCATATCGGCCAAGGCGCGCGCCGTAATTCCAATGCTGGTAGCGACCATAGCGGCGGCAATGAAAACAGCCTCAACCGTCGTGTCTCCTCGCAACTTCATGTACGCGAAGCCGAGCACAAAAGGAACCACGACGCCCGCCACAGAAACCAGGAGTGCCTTGCGGCTAACGCGGATCAGGTCGCGAGGACTGGTTTCCAGGCCCGCGCTGAAGAGCACAAAGATTGCGCCGATCTGCGCCACCGAACGGAGTGTGTCGCTCGGAGGAATCCATCCCAATGCGTACGGCCCAAGCGCGACTCCTGCCAGAATCTCCCCGGGAACGGCCGGCAGATGCAGCCGCTCAAAAATTTCTCCCAACATTTTCGCGGTCACAAAGATCACGAAAAGTAAGAGTAGGAGCTGCTCGGTTCCGCTTGGAATGGCCGTTGCCATTGGGATTCCCTGATTCGCAGCATATGAGAAGCCCAAGCTGCGCGCAATAAAACTCGTGAGCTGGATTCAGCAGCTCTGGAAATAACAAGTGAGCGTTGTCAAGCCTTTTTCAACGGCCAGATCAGGACCTGCAGCCTCTTGGAGAAATGCAGCAGTGGCGGGATTTCCGGAAGCTTGATTCCGGCGGCGACGGCCATCGTGTTCTCTGAAATTTCTGCTTCGGCATCCTGCAATGGCCATTGCTTGTGGAGAATTTCTGCTCGAAAAACTGAGTTGCGGCCAACCGTGTAAAGGCAATACCGTTCGGTAAGCCAGTTCGCCCGAGTTCCAGGGCTTCTCAATTCGATGGGAGCTCTCGGCCTGTATTTCGCGTGGAATGTTGCGTCACGGTTGCGGTGGGAACGATAAGCGATCCAATCGCCTTCGTGCTGCTCCACACTCATTCGCGCATGAAAGTAAGGCAGCCGATACGTCGCTCTTGCCGCCCAGACAGCCGCACGACTACATGCATCCAGACTGAAAAAGTAGACGCCCGGCTTGCCTCGGAAGCTGACGTAAGTGCGAACGTTCAGCTCGGGGAACCGTGAGAGGCCCGGCAATGGCGGAAGCCAACGAAAGCGAATCCCTGTCATATGGAACGGAGTAATCGCCACCCAGCATTGTCCTTCAAAGGTGTCCAGCGAAAGCACGGGTGGGACTAGCGGCCGCAGAATTTTGGGAGAGACTGGCCAGTGAGCAAGGAGCAGATCGTTCCAGGTCTGTTCCATGATCCAGGGGCCGGACGGGAGCAGCCATGGGGGGTGCTCAACAAATCTGAGGGCAGGGTGCACAAGTTCCTTCAAGAATCGTGTTCGCGATTCTACCGTGGAAGAACGGTCATTCGTGGAAGAGCGGCCATTTCATGGCCGCGTCAATTCCCTTTTAGACTAGTACGCGGCGCTCAAAGCGCCGCTCTTCCACTGGACCTAAACACGCCTACTGAGCCTGAGCAGCCACACAGGGCGATACAATAATCGCGTGAATGCAGTAGCAACCTCCGCGCCTCCGAAAGTTGAAGCACCGTGGCGAAATTTCACTCTGAAGGAACGCATCCTGTTGTGGCTGATTACCTGGGCGGGATATTTTGCAGTCCGCATCCTTGGCCCGACGATCCGGTTTTCGGTCTCCTGGGAAGACGGGGAACTCGAGAGCCCGGCAAAACGACCTTTCGTTTATTCCTTTTGGCACAATTGTATGATTCCGGCCATGTATTGGTGGCGTGATCTGCAAGTCCGGGTGATGAGCAGTGACAGCTTCGATGGAGAGTACACCGGACGTATCATGCAGAAGTTTGGCTTCGTCAAGGTCCGGGGATCAAGTTCGAAAGGCGCGGTCCGAGCGTTGCTTGGAATGCGGCGGGCCCTGGAGCAGGGCCGGACGGTGGCGTTCACCATCGACGGCCCTAGAGGTCCGCGCTACGTTGCCAAGCCCGGCCCAGTAGTTTTGGCTCGCAGCACGGGTGTGCCCATGGTCGTCTTCCATATCGCACTCGATCGGGCATGGATTCTTAAAACCTGGGACGGCTGCATGGTCCCCAAGCCGTTTACGCGGGCGCTGATGCGAGTGAGCCGGCAGATTCCCGTTCCGCCAGATGGGAGCGACGAAGTGTATCTCAAGGAATTGCAGGCCACTCTGGATCGGGTGAGAGAGTTTGCCGAGGCAAACATCCACCAAGCGGGCACGCCAGAGTTTCCTGAGTCCCGGCACAGCCGCGAGGAGCACACGCGAATGTAGGGGCAGGTACCCTCGCCGCCCGCCCAGATGGGGGCGTCTGGGCCTACATGCGCACGCGAGTGCTAGAATTTCATTTCCCACTGGGGTCCAATGCCCGCAACTATCCTTGACGGCAACAAGATTGCCGCTGAAATCCGGTCGGAAGCTGCCGCTGCTGTGAAGTCGCTGGCTGCTGCGGGTGTGCGTCCGGGGCTTGCCGTCATCCTCGCCGGCAATAATCCAGCTTCAGAAATCTATGTCCGCGGCAAAGTTAAAAGCTGCGAAGAAGTTGGCATTTACAGCGAGAAGCACACGCCATCGGCGAACCTCACCACCGAAAATCTGCTGGAAGTCGTCGCCGAGTTGAATCGCCGTGACGAAATTGATGGCATTCTCGTGCAACTGCCGCTCCCGCCCCAGGTGGATTCAAAACGAATCCTGCTCGCGGTCGATCCGGCAAAAGATGTGGATGGCTTTCATCCCATGAACGTAGGTTTTCTTTCGACCCAGCGACCGGGGCTTGTCCCGTGCACTCCAGCCGGCATTATGGAAATGCTAAAGCGCAGCGCAATCAAAATTTCTGGTCGGGAGGCGGTAGTAGTCGGTCGAAGCGATATAGTCGGCAAGCCGATGGCGATGCTGTTGCTGAACGCTAACGCCACGGTGACAGTCTGCCACTCGAAGACCCGAGACTTGCCTGCGGTTTGTCGTCGCGCAGATATCCTGATAGCAGCGATCGGCCGTGCGGGTATGATCACGCGGGAGTTTGTTCATCCAGGCGCAACCGTGATTGACGTTGGAATGAACCGCGTAACCGATCCGGCAGAATTCTCTAGGCTGTTCGCCGGAAACGCCAAGCGTGAAGAGACGTTCGGCGCCAAGGGTTCAACGCTGGTCGGCGACGTGCATCCAGAAGTGGCGGAAGTTGCGGGCGCTATCACGCCAGTGCCCGGCGGAGTGGGCCCGCTGACCATTGCAATGCTGATGGCGAACACAGTGAAGGCGGCAAAGATGCGGCGAGGAAATCCGGTAGCGGAGTTTTCACGAGCATGAAAACATTTATTTCATCACAGAGACCGGAGAAAGAAAACGCCAAGAATTTTGTTGGGTTCCTCCGTGTCTCTGTGACTCTGTGGTGAAATCGTCTTCGGGGGGGCGATGTTGAAAATTGGACTCACAGGCGGTATCGCTTCAGGAAAGTCCCTGGTCGGACGCATATTCTCCGAGCTCGGCGCGCACACCATTGACGCTGATGATCTCGCGCACGAGCTTATGCGCCCGGGGGAAGCGGCCTATCAGGAGATCCTCGGAAAATTCGGTCAAGAGATTCTGAATCCAGATGGGACCATCAACCGTGCCCGCCTGGCCGAGTCTGCATTCGACAAACGGCGTCCACGAATCTATGAGCTCAATCGCATTGTGCATCCTGGGGTCATTCAGAAGTACGAGCAGTGGATGGAAAGTTTTCGCAGCCGCGAGCCCGACGCGATCGTAATGCTAGAAGCTGCTCTGTTGCTCGAAGCCGGGCTACGCAAGCGTTTCGACCGGATCATCGTCGTCACCTGCAAGCCGCAGCAGCGCATTGAGCGCTGGGCGCAGAGATTCAACCTGAGCCCAGACGCCGCGCGCGAGGAAGTTACGCGCAGAATGATGGCACAAGCGCCTGAGGAAGCAAAAATCCAGGCCGCCGACTATGTGATCGACAACAGCGGCACGCTCGAAGACACCAAAAAACAGGTACAGAAAATCTACGGCGCCCTGCTGTCGCAAGCCAGCACCTTATCGGCCTGAGCACCGCACAGCACTTTGCGACTCCCGCGCACGGCGCGTAGCATCTAATTTCAGGTGACCGTCACCACCACAGTATCCGAGCTGGCTCCCAAGCTCGCATTCAGCGAGATCCTCAGCTTTGCGTTCGAGACTTTCTGCAGCAATAAAGTACGTTTTCTGCTCACCGGGCTGGGGATGGTCATCGGCACCGCTTCGCTCATCCTGGTAGTCACCATTGGCATGACTGGCAAGCAATATGTGGTTAACCAGATCCAATCAATCGGCGCCAACATGATTTACGCCGAATACCCAGGTGGAGGGCAGCGCCTCAACAACGCCACACCAGATCCGCTGACTGTGGATGACATGAGAGCCGCGCAAGAGGAAGTGCCGGGCATAGTAGCTGCCTCCCCCGTGGTCACTTTGGACGACCGTATCCCTGTCGGAGGAGGGAAAGAACGGGACATCATCATCCTCGGCGTATACCCAGAATACCGCATTGTGCGCAATCTGGTTGTGGTTTCGGGAAGGTTCTTCGACGCCCAGGATGAACAAGCTCACAACAAGGTCGGCGTGGTCACAGAAAAGATGGCCCAGGACATCTATGGTTCGACAGACGCGGCCGTTGGCAAAATCATCAAATTGACGGGGCTGCCCTTCACCATTGTGGGGACCTTCAAAGAGCGGGTGAACACCTTCGGGCAGTCGGAGGTGACCGACAACACCCTGGTGATTCCCTACAGCGTTGCCCGCTATTTCATCGATACGCCTACGATAAAGGAGATGTACTTCTCGGTCGCCGATCCCTCGATGGTGCTGACGGCGACGGAGCATATCGGGCGGGTCATTCAGGGCCGCCACCGGGCGGAGTCCGTTTACAAGGTTTCCAATTTGACCGAACTGGTTGCGGTGGCCGAGAAAACCGCGAATGCTTTGACCATTGTGCTTTTGCTAGTCGCCGCCGTGGTCTTGCTCGTGAGCGGCATCGGCATTATGAACATCATGCTGGCAACGGTCAGCGCGCGTATCCGAGAGATTGGCATCCGCAAGGCGCTGGGCGCCACCAATCGTGAGATCCGTTTCCAGTTTCTGTCGGAGGCCATCCTGATTTCCGTAGGCGGGGGCCTCTTGGGAGTGCTGATCGGTTTAGCCGTGCCTTATTCTGTGCGCTTCCTTACCGAATACCGCATACCGATCTCGGGACTCTCAGCCATCGTCGCCATTGTGGTCTCTTCTTTGGTAGGAATTTTGTTCGGCACGGTTCCCGCAGCCCGAGCGGCTAGACTCGACCCCGTTGAAAGCCTCCGCTACGAATAAGGCTAGCAGCCCGTGGTGACACACTGAATTAGCTGATCTCCTCGACCACCATCCCTCTGCCGGCCTTATCGTGGAACGTCATGGTCATCCTACCCGTGTCCACAGTCCACTTCTCTATCCCGCTTTGCGCCAAGCCCTTGGACATCTCTAAATAAGTCGTCTCGCGCCGCTCGTGCCGGCGCAGGTGCTGAAGGAACGTCTCGCGTTTAGCGGTTTCAGCAACGGGAAGCACCTCGTGCACCGGTGGGGAGACGACCCTGTGGCCGCCCTGCCCGAAGTATTCCGAATGGCCGTCGGCTAGGTAGGAATCGTACCGTTCGACGCCGAGCGCCTTAAGCTCCCGCACGTACTCCGGGAGCGTCCTCGCGCTACCGAGCCGGGCGTGGAGGCCGTTGATTTGCTCGATGGTAAACATGACTGATGCGGCCTTCGATACCAATCATCATTGCCCAGGCCTTGTCCCCGCGCGGGGCATCGGTAATCCCTAACACCTGCTACAGTCTTGGTTAGTCTAAGCCCGCGGCGCATTCCAGCTACAGCATGGCACCTTCAAGGACCACTGGAAAATCTGTAGCGATGAACAAGCGCGGAAGAAGTATATGACCTTGGCGTTCGCCCTACACCTGACACGACCAAACGTAAAGCAGATTCAAAAGAGCGTCATTAAGGAACCGTGATAGCGGCGTGATCGCCTGGATCACTCTGCAACTTTAGTTGTGCGCTCACCCTTCCTAGACTGACATACTCACGCCAGTCACCCCCTACTGTGTATTGACGCGAGGTCGCGGGGTGGCCCCATAAGCCGCAAGGACAACAATGAAGGGGTCGAGCGGACGCATGTAATAAACCTCAGGATGGGTGAGGTAGTAAGTCAGCGGAAAGAACGCCATCAGCAGCAAGAAGGGCACTATGAGCGGCGGATCCTGTCGCCAAAGCCGTCGCATTCCGATCAGCGCCAGCGTCAAGGCGGCGACGGAGAGCAAAATGTTTTCCGGATCCATGGGTTCCTCCAACAAATAGGAACGTTCCAGGCTCCAAAATCCTGTCCACAGATAGATTACCCGCCGCAGGGTCATGACGGCATACCAGCGCGGGTGCGCCTTGATGAAATCGAGCGCTTGCGCCTTCTTGTGAGCCATGTACGCCATTTCGCCCTGCTTGAACTCGTTTAGCTCCGCCGGGTTGTTCGATGGCCGCACTTTGCCGTTTGCCCAGTGACGGCTGTAGCCGTTGTTTCCCACGTAAAGCTCCAGGCCCAGGCCGTCCCTGAAAGGAATGAACCGATGGAAGGTGCGGTAGTCGCGAATCAGCCACGGCATCACGACAACAAGGAACGCTGTTGCTGCCAGTGCGGCGAGTGAGAACCACCGCTGCCCGCACCGCCGCCGTACCAGACACACCCAGAACGCCAGCAGCGGCAATACCGAGAGCACATTTGGGTCGTTCAAGGCGGCAAAGCCAGACAGCAGACCGAATCCAACCCAAGCCCATTTAACCCAGGCCCATTTATCATTCGCGGTTTTTAGATGTAAGAGGATGAGAAACAATGAGGCCAGTAAGAGAGTGGTCAAACACGTTGGCCACATCCAATCCGCAGAAAAGTAGATGCCATTAGGCCACAATGCCCACATCCACCCCGCAATCATAGCCGTACGACCGCTAAGCAGTTTGCGACAAATCAGCACGATTGGGAGACACGTCAGAGCAGAAAAAAGACTGTTGAGCGAGAGAATGACGATCGCCGAAGCTTTAGAGTAGATCCCGAAAATCTTGAAGATACTTGCCAGAATAACCGGGTAGACCGGCATAATCATGGCGGTGGGGCCCGAATCCCCATGCAGCGGATTACTGACTCCCTGTCCCAAAGCGATTGATCTGGCCACCCGGCCGTTCTCGTAGCCAAAGTAGTAGTGATCGCGGCTGGGGTCCAGCCAATCGTTATACACAAAGGCGACAACCGCCAGGCGGACAGCTAGAGCCGCGAGGACCATCCATACTTCGGGCCTGCAGAAGAGTTTTCGCTTTGTCGCTAACGGAAGGTCTGGAACATCGCTTGTGGCCACCGTTCCTTGAACTGGGGATGCCAGAGTAGCCTGCCTGATTATTGAATTTTCAGCAGCTTATACGTTATCGCATATCCGAGGGTCAACTAAATTGGGATATTTTTCATGCGGTTATGTGTCAAGCGGATGCGGTGTGCCAGCAGAAACAGCTTCGGAAGGTAGATGTGTGGCTTGGCGAACGCCTCGGATACACCTGCGTTGAAGCCTGATTTTTATTTCCGGACGCCAAAAACAAGAACGCCGGGTTGGTTTGCCCGGCTCGTTCCTTGTCATTCATCTGTGGGGAGCGACTGGTTACGTCTCAGTCCCCGCGGATCTCTTTTTTGAAATCTCGACTGCTCTAACAATTCGGCTTCAAAACTCCATTCTGTTCAAAGACTTCGGTCTCGCGGTCACCGCTACATGACCAGCGCGAGATTCTCCAACTCCTTTTGCAGTACCGGCAACGCGCATCCTGACATTTCTACGCGACCCACGGCATCGAAGGCCGCCTGCGGCGACACGCCATAGCCCCGCCCCATCAGGAAGACTTGCACTAGCTCCGCGGCCTCGCGGGAGTCTGCTAAACCCCCTTGCAGCAAGTCATTCCGCAGAGCCGCTAATTCGGTGACGGAAAATCTTTCTCTCATCTTTCACCTCCGACCCTGACTGCCTCTACCCATTAGACTCAGCTGCAACTAGTTTTGTTGCATGCAATTTATTTGCCGAACCCAGGGTTATCCTGTAAATCTCAATAGATAAACCGTACAGTCGCTAAAACCCTTAAATATCAATGAAGTTGCTAGCTCTATCGGCGGGCAAAGACGAAAAGATCAGCGGCAACGACGCTTCACGAGTCTCAAGACTGACACAAAGTGTCATTCCGGGACCGAGATGATGTGTTCGTTTTGAGACAGAGACTCGTCGGGGCCGGGCACAAGGCCATGTTTCAGCTGCGGCGCTCTTGGAACCACAGATCAGATCAAGGGTAGCGGACAAGCCTGCCCAAGCAAGTCGAGGGAGTGTCCGCCGGCGGTCACGACGGCTCAGTCACAGCTTCGTCCACCAGCAGTATCGGTATGTTGTCGCGCACCGGATAGACACGGCGGCACTCATCACACTTCAGGCTCTCGCCAGTGTCTTTGAGCACCAGCGGCTTCTTGCAGACCGGGCAAACCAATATGTCGAGGAGGTCTTGGGGGATCATGGCGGACATTTTACGCCAAATTCAGAGTCGGCTGGTCTCGGAATTGGACGTGAAGTCTGAGCGGGCTGATGCGGATGTAACATTGAGCCGTGAACAAGCTGGCAAAATCGGTGCTCGCATACGTTGAGAAACATGATCTGTTGCGGCCGGGAGACCGTGTAGGCATCGCGGTTTCCGGCGGAGCGGATTCGGTTGCGCTGCTGCGGCTGCTGATTGAGCTTCGGGGTGAGCTGGGAATCGTCCTTTCGGTAGTTCATCTCAACCACAAATTAAGAGGCTCCGAATCGGACCTGGAAGAGCAGTTCGTCCGGGAGCTGACGGCGAGTCATGGGCTGGAGTTCGTTTGCGAAAGCTGCGATGTGAATGCGTATGCGGCCAAAAAGAAGATGAGCCTGGAGGCGGCGGCGCGGGAGATCAGACAGGTGTCGTTTGCGAATTCCATTCGAAGAGGGCTGGACAGAGTAGCGACGGCCCACACGCTTGATGATCAAGCCGAAACAGTTCTGATGCGCATTCTTCGCGGCACCGGATTTCGTGGCTTGCAGGGAATTCAGGGAAAAATCGAGATCGAAGATGAGGGCGAAGAGGTGTGCGGCGTAATCGTACGCCCTTTCCTAAGCGTGCGTCGTGCCTCAGCCAGAGGCTACCTGGAGGAAATCGGGCAAGTATGGCGAGAGGATTCCAGTAACCAAGACGAAAGGTTTACGCGAAACCGAGTACGGCAGTTGCTCATGCCTCTACTAGAAAAAGAATTCAATCCCATCGTTGCGGAGAGGCTGGCCGAACTAGCCGAAATCGCACGCGGTGAAGAAGAATTCTGGACGCGAGAATGTGGCGTTCTGAAGAGCCAGATGAGCACGCTGCGGGCGCCCGAGCGGGGGAATTTTTACTACACTCCCCTCAACTTCTCTTCAGGGCATCCAGAACCACCACCGGGTCCGATCGTGCTCGAGAGGGCACGCGAGCCTAGGCCTATGATGATGAACATCGGGCTAGATCTCCAGCGATTCAGAAGTTTATCGCTGGGAGCCAAGCGGAGGCTGATACAGTCACTCGATGATTTCGCCATGCCGCTGGAGTTCAAGCACATCGAAGGGATCATCGAACTGGCGTCCAACGAGAACGCCGAGGGCAAGGAAATTCAGCTGCCGTGGGGCTGGAGAGCCGTATGCAGCGCACAAGAGCTACAATTCCTGACTGCGGATCTGCGAACGGAAGAACGTATCCCGGCCAGCTACCAGTACAACTTGGCCATCCCGGGTGCGGTGACAGTATGGGAGGCTGGCGTGGTCGTGGAAGTAGTGCTTCTGAACGCCGAGCAGGATCATCATTCTGTGGACTTAGCCGATCCGACCCTGCTACAAGGGGGCCTCATTGTGAGAAACTGGCGTGCTGGCGACCGGTTCTGGCCGGCACATACCAAGGAACCAAAAAAGATTAAAGAGCTGCTCCAGGACAGGCATGTGACCGGTGACGAAAAGAAACGCTGGCCGGTCGTAGCGAGCGGCGACGAGATTGTCTGGGTGCGGGGACTTGGAGTAAGCGGAGATTTTCAGGCGAAAAGCGGCGCTGGGGTGCTGATTCGGGAGTTGCCACTGAGCTGATGATTCACCTAATAGATTCCCTCGCATGCCCGGCTGTTTTCCGAACCCGCGGCACGACATTTTTCCTAAATGACTGAAGCACTCAAACCGAACACGTTGCAAATCATCATCTCCTCGGAGCAGATACAGAAGCGAGTGCGCGAGTTGGCGCGGCAAATTTCGCATGACTACAAAGGGAAAACCGTCCACGCGCTGGCGGTGCTTGAGAACGGCTTCATCTTTCTGGCCGACCTCGTAAGGTCGATAGAGGTGCCGGTAATTTGCCAGTTCATTAAGCCTCGCTACCGTCCGCAGCTTACAGATGACCTGCCCGGAATGATGGAGATCTTCTTCAGCCATGAACTTGAGATCAACGGGCAGCACCTGCTGCTGGTTGAGGGACTGGTGCATTCCGGTGTAACGACCGAATTCCTGATGAACGACTTGCGGGCGCGTGGTGCGGCCTCGGTGAAACTGATTACCTTGCTGGACAGGCAATCCGCCCGCCGCGTGCAATTGCAGCCGGACTACTTTGGCTTCCTGGTGGACAGCGCTTTCTTAATGGGATACGGCCTGGGCTCGCCCGACCAGACCAACCGCAACCTGCCATTCCTGGCAGTTTCATCCTGAAACTGTTGTGACCTAAGTTATTCGAACAACCCCCGGCTTTTTTCCGTAGAGCGGGGTAGAATAACGGGAGCGGCATTTTGTCGATCCAAATTCCGGCGAGAGCATCTAATCGCGAGAGGTGCACTTCCGGCGGTGTTCCGACAAGGCGGCCTTTCTTTAGGAGCTTTTCAGTGAATTCAACAGTTAAAACGATCATTTTCTGGGTGGTAATTCTGATTTCCGCAGTCGCGCTATGGCAAGTGGTCAAGACAGCGAACTCGGGTCAAAAAGAGAGGGAGATCAACTTCTCTCAGCTCATGGCAGAAGTGGAACAGGGCAACGTGAAAGAGGTGACCCTGACTGGCATGGAGGTACGGGGGAAGTCGGGCGATGGTTCGATTTTCCATAGCACTGCGCCGGCGAACTATCCGGAGATGATCAAAAAGCTCCAGGACAAAGGTGTCAGCATCACGGTACGCGATGTGAGCAACAGCAGCTGGGGCTGGCTGGTGAATCTGTTGGCGCCATTGGCGCTGCTCGCCGCGCTCTGGTACTTCATGATCCGGCAAATGCAAACCGGCGGAAACAAGGCGCTTTCATTTGGCAAGAGCCGGGCGCGGCTACTCTCCATGCAGCAGAAAAAGGTGACGTTCAAGGACGTTGCCGGAGTGGAAGAAGCCAAAGAAGAGCTGCGCGAAATTATTGAGTTTCTACGTGAGGCCCAGAAGTTCCAGAAGCTGGGTGGACGGATTCCCAAGGGAGTGCTGCTGGTAGGTTCTCCGGGCACGGGCAAGACTCTACTGGCGAGGGCCGTCGCGGGTGAAGCCAACGTTCCGTTCTTCTCGATTTCCGGTTCAGACTTTGTTGAGATGTTTGTCGGCGTGGGCGCCAGCCGGGTGCGTGACCTGTTCGAGCAGGGCAAGAAGAACGCTCCCTGCATCATTTTTATTGACGAGATTGACGCGGTCGGTCGTCATCGCGGTGCTGGACTCGGTGGCGGACACGATGAACGTGAGCAAACTCTGAACCAGTTGCTGGTAGAGATGGACGGCTTCGAATCGAACGAAGGCGTCATCCTGATGGCGGCGACGAACCGTCCGGACGTGCTCGATCCGGCGCTGCTTCGGCCGGGTCGCTTTGATCGGCGGGTGGTAGTGAACCGTCCCGATGTGCGCGGACGCGAAGAGATTTTGCGGGTACACACGCGCAAGATTCCGCTCTCGGACGACGTGGATCTTTCTGTCCTCGCGCGCGGTACTCCGGGATTCTCAGGGGCCGACCTGGCAAATATGGTCAACGAAGCTGCGTTGAGCGCGGCGCGGCAGAACCGCAAAGCTGTGCTCATGTACGACTTCGAGCTGGCCAAGGACAAAGTGCTGATGGGGGTGGAGCGCAAGTCACTGATCCTCACCGAAGACGAGAAAAAAGTGACGGCGTATCACGAAGCAGGCCATGCGCTGGTGGCTGCAAAGCTACCGAACTCTGATCCGCTGCACAAAGTGACGATCATTCCGCGCGGCATGGCGCTGGGTGTGACCATGCAGTTGCCGATCGATGACAAGCACAACTACACCAAGGACTATCTGGAGACCGAGATTGCGATCATGATGGGTGGGCGCCTGGCGGAGGAAATGTTCCTGAGCCAGATGAGCACAGGAGCTGGCAATGACATTGAACGCGCCACTGAGCTGGCCCGCAAGATGGTTTGCGAATTTGGCATGAGCGAGTTGGGGCCGCTGACTTTCGGCAAGAAGGAAGAACAGATTTTCCTTGGCCGCGAGATTGCGCAGCACCGTGACTACAGCGAAGCCACGGCGATTAAAATTGACGACGAAGTGCGCCGGCTGGTAAAGGCAGGTTACGAAACTGCAAAAACTGTTCTCGCTAGCGATAAGGACACATTGGTCAGAATTGCTCTCGCCTTGCTGGAACGTGAAGTTCTGGATGCGAATGAAATCAAGATGCTCATCGATGGCAAAGAGCTGCCGAAGATCATCCCGCCTTCGAAACCCGACGATGGCGTGCAGCAAGTCCTGAAGCCGGAACCCGGACGGCCGGGCTTGGCGAAGGGCGAGCGTCCAGCGCCAGCGTAAACAGCTCTCACCGATCAGTTGTTCCACTATCCGGAAAGAGGGCGGCCCACGGCCGCCCTTGTTAATTTCTTCATTTGACGACTAGGGACTGCAAGCGGTCCTACTTGAAAAGAGCGAGGTCGATTGCGTCGGCCATGGCCTGATAGCCAACATCGTTAGGATGGAGATGGTCTGGCGATGCGAAGCGCGGCAATAGTCTGCTGGGATGATCTGGATCGCGCAAAACCGCGTCGAAATCGATCACGCCGTCAAACGAGCCGCTGGTCCTGATCCATTTGTTTACCGCTTGCCGAACTGCTTCCTTGGGTTCCGAGTAGTAGCCAAGAATGTCTACATCTTCAAAAGGAGTGATCGTGGCACCAATCATCTTGACGCCGCGAGCGTGCGCGCGGGAAATCAATTGCCGGTAGGCGTCGATCAAATCTTCAGGAGTGCGAACATCAGCTGGATCGGCTAGGTAGCCCTCGCCCAGCTTTGCACCGGGGAAACAGATGTCATTGACACCTTCGAGCAGCACAACGTGAGTTACGCCAGGCATCGCCAGAGCGTCCCGGTCGAAGCGAGCTGAGGCGCTGACGCCGAAGCAGCCGGCGCTGGCAATGAAGCAGTCGCTCAGCAGCCGGTTACCGACTATGCCCTCATTGACAACCGCCACCTTGGAACCTTCGGACGTCTTTTCCAGACGACGGATGAGATCGCTCGGCCAATTGTGGTCCGCATCCACCGTGGACTGATCGCCATCAACGACCGAGTCGCCAAACGCCACTATTAGCCGCTGGGATGGCTGAACAGGAACGAGAACCGCAGTGACCAAGATGGAAGACTTAGACAGAGCACCAGCTTCCATCTTTTGCGCACGAGTCTGGTCGCCATGTTGCGAGACCACCGCACGCTTGAGAGCGAGATGATGCAGCGTCGGGGTAGCGACGCGCCTAGGGAAATAGAGACTGATGCTGATCTCAGCTCCGGAAGCGACAGGAAAGGCCACCGGGTCACTAAGCACCGGCGCCCCTGCAGGGATCGTGACCGAATTGTGGCCGCCAAAAGTGACCGTCTGAATCGAGCCGGGTCTGACGCTCGCCGAGTCGTTCGGCGCCGCAACAGTAGCCGAGCCAACAAGAAGCGGCGCGGAACCGAATTCGTTAGATAGGCGAATGCATATCTGTGCTCCTCCGATGGATACCCGCACGCGCTCTCGCACGGTCTGGTCCTCGATATTGAGCAGCGGTTGCTTCGGATTGGGGGCCGCTGACTGGGGGCTGGCCGCCCAAGTGGCGATCCATGCATTTCGTGCAGCCCCAGCCAGTTGGGGAACAAACAGAAGAAACCAAACGAGGGCACAATTCCCCAGTTCTCTCATGTGATGGCGTTCTCCGGTCGTTGAACTTGACTTTGTGAAGATCGAACCCCGGTCAAACCCAGACCCTACTTCATCGCCGAATAATCCGATGGATGCATGTACACTTCGTCCACCCTATACTCTTCGTCGACCTTTTCTATGAGCGGGGTGGCCTGCTTCCGATATTCTGGAAAGGCCGGATCGGCGTGAAGCGCGTGCCAATTCTTTTTCGCTGTTTCCTGGCTGGGATGAGCCACGAGGTAGACGAATGTGTCGGCCCAAGCGGGTTTATTGTCGTCGGGTACCCAGTAGCCGACAACGTTGAGATCGTATTTGGCCTGTAGCTTTGAAACGTCACGAAAGATCGACTCGAGGGCGGGCACTTGGCCCGGCAGAGTGTGATAAACGAGAAGCTCGAAGACTCGATTGCTATCGGCCCTCACTTGGTTCAAGTGCGTTAGGTGGGCAGTAAGGAGCGATCCAGCGGCAAAGGAAACCAAGGCGGTGCCGCAAATCATCCATCCTTTGAATTTCCAACGGGTGAGCACTGCCAGGGCTGATTTATGGTTTGTCTTCATGGGTTCATTCTCCTATGTGCGTTTTGGGGAAGCACTAGCGGTATCGGCCAGTCGCAGTCGGCGACAGTAGCGAACGCGCCGCCTATTCTCAAAACTTTCCCACCTCTTCCTCCTCTTGCCACAGACTGTGGCCGACTCAAATCGTTAGCAACTTCCCCTAAATACCCCAGTGGCTATGAGTCAGCGAAAGCGATTCTGGCCAGCAATAACGACACGCTGGTTCCGATCGCGAGGGGCAGCCGGATAAAATCGGCCCGTGCGAGCTTCCAAGAAAGCACAATATTCGGCGGCTCATGCTTGGTTTTCTAGTTGGTTTGATCTAGCCGGAGCGTTTAGTGGATTGCCGATCCGCAAGCTATGAATCAGGCTTGCGGACGAAAAGTAGACTAACGCGATGAATCCGAAACTGAAGGTCAGCGAGTGAGTGCGATCATTGAGAAGACCGATTGTGTAATTTCCTGCAAATCCGCCGAGCTGGCCGATCGAGTTGATTAATCCGAATGTAGCGGCCGCCGCCGATTCGCTCAACATCATGGTCGGTATTGCCCAGAACGTGGGGTAGTAGGCATACAAGAACCCGCTGCCCAGGAGCAAACACGAAATCGCTAACGGGACTTCGTGGCGCACGAGGATCAAAAGCCCAAACATCAATCCCGCCGCGGCCAGCGGAATAGCGGTGTGCCAGTGCCGTTCGCCCGTCTTGTCAGAGTGCCAACCATTGACGAGCATTCCGGCAATTCCAATCAGCGCTGGAACCAGCAGCAGTGAAGTGACCGTCCGGTTAGAGAACCCTGAAAGTCGTTTTACGAAAGTGGGTATCCAATAGATGGTGCCGAGAGCTCCTGTGAGAGCCAGGAACCAAGCGGAAATCAGCCTTAGAATCCGCCGGTCGCAGAACGCTTCCTTGATTGTGTAGTTTCGAATCTTCCTTTTCGCCTGCAGCTCCGCGTGTCAATTAGGGCCTGCGGCCCGTGAAATTTCATGAAAATAACTCCGAGTCGAAGGCAGAATGGGAGAGGCTTCGGAGCGGCGAGATTGATTTCGCAGTGGAGAAGTTGAGGCTGTCCGCGTGTCTGATCCGGAGCGTGCGTGGTTGAGCGAATAATTGGGCGTTGTCTCTCCCCTCCTGTGGGAGCAGCGATAGCCTGTGACCCTGCTTAAGGAACTCGCAGCACGTTCTCCGCTCCCGCCAGGAGGAAAGTTATGTCGTACAGGATAGCGGGAATCGACGTACATAAAAAGATGCTGGCTGTGGTCGTGGCCGACGTTGAAGTTCAGGGGGAGTACCAGTTTGAACGGATCCGATACGGTAGCAATCCTGAGCAGCTGCGATTGCTGGCCGCATGGCTGATCGAGCACGAGGTCGAGGAAGTCGTGATGGAATCGACCGCGCAATACTGGAAGCCCGTCTGGGGAGCACTGGAACAGTACTGGAAACCGAGCGGCCAAAAACGAGAAACTACCGGCCCGATGTCAGGAACGTTGCATCTGGCGCAGGCACAATCGAATCGCGGTCCCCGTGGACGCAAGAAGGATTTCCCTGATGCCGAACGCCTGGTGAAGCGGCTTGTAGCAAACGAGTTGAGTCTAAGTTTTGTACCCGATGCCGAACAGCGTCTCTGGCGCACAGTGATGCGCAGGAAGTACCAATTGACGCGCAATCGGGTACAGCTACAGAACCGCTTGGAGGCTCTGCTGGAAGAAGCCCACATTAAGTTGTCCAGCCTGGTGTCGGATCTGCTGGGGGCGAGTGCAAGGCGGATGCTGAAGGCGCTTGCCGACGGAGAAACCGATCCAGCAGCTCTGGCTTCTTTGGCAGATAAGAATTTGCGCGCCACGCCGGCACAGTTGTGCGATGCACTCGGCGCCTGCACCGAGCTCAACCCAGTCTACCGTCGACTGCTCAAGATGTTCCTGGAGGAGTTGCAACTGATCGACCAGCAGATTGGGCAACTGGATAAAGAGATGGCGACTCTGCTCGGCCAGCATCAGGCAGCGGTCGAGCGGCTGGCGGAAGTGCCAGGCCTGGGTGTTGATTCGGCACAGCAGATCATTGCCGAGGTGGGTGCCACGGCAGCAACCTTTCCTTCCGCCAAGCAGCTCTCGTCCTGGGTGGGAGCATGCCCTGGAGACGAAGAGAGCGCAGGGGTATCCAAGAGCCACCGTTCCCCGAAAGGTAACCGCCACATGCGACGCATTCTCAATCAGTGTGCCAACGCCGCAGCCAAGTCGAAAGGGACCATTTTCGAGATTGTCTATCGTCGACTCGTCTCGCGCCTCGGACACAATCAAACCATCGGGGCCATCGCCCATCGGCTTTGTCGCCTGATCTGGATCATTCTGCATCAAAATGTGCGTTATGAAGAGCGAGGCCCCTCGGTAAGCGCAAAGTCAAGACAACGGCGCACTCATAGGATGATTCGGGAACTCCGCAATCTCGGCTACCGAGTCGAACCCGTGGTTACTACATTATGAGAGGAGAGTTTTCGACCCTGCAATTCGTTGACCAGCCAGTCGCGTTCGTCGAGAGGAAACCAGCGCGCCTGCGCAGGCCAGTCCGTCAGATAAAAGAAGGTAATGATCCCAAATACAATGGCAGGAATTCCCTCCAGAATAAAGAGCCACCGCCATCCGGCCACGGACCACCAATGGACTCCGAGCAGCCACCCTGCCACGGGCGAGCCGATCAAAGAGGCGGCGGGAACAGCTGCGTATAAGCAAGCGATGGCCCGGCTACGCTCGCGCATGCCGAACCAGTGTGTCAGATAAACGATCATTCCCGGGAAGAAGCTGGATTCGGCAATCCCCAGAACGAAGCGGGCAGCATAGAACTGTCCGGCGCTGTGTACAAAGCCGGTCAGAATCGTAATCGCCCCCCACGAGATCATGATTCGTGCAATCCATTTCCTTGCGCTCCAGCGTTCTACGATGATTGCTCCGGGGATCTCAAACAGGACATAAGTCACATAAAACATGCCTACCCCTAAACCATAAACGTGGTCACTGAAGCCCAGATCGGCGCTCATTCTGAGGTTGGCAAAGGAAACGTTGACACGGTCGATGTAGTTCACGATGTAGATGAGAAAGACAAAGGGCAGCAGGCGGTAAGCGACTCGCCGTCTTGCTCGCTGGCCGACCTCACTCGGCTCGGTCTTCGTCACCACTGTAGTTCCATGCGAGTTCATGGGAAAAGCTCCGGCTTCTGCAGCACCGTCTTATACTCAGCTCAACTTCTTCGAGACGTAGACGAAGCGAGAAAGACGGCCCTCTCTAGCGAGACGAGCAGCGACAGCAAGGAACTCCTGCTCGGCGTCAAACGTCTGATTGCCTTCGATCTCACGCAGGGGAGTGCTCCTCGATGCGCGGGCCACTAGCCTTGCCTCGGCAACCTTGGCCATGTTCGCCGTCACATCCTCACACACCAGCAACCGCAATCCGCACTGCGCAATGACGCGTTCGTCATAGCCTTGCGGAACCAACAAATAGAAACCCGCAGAACTGCGTACCGCGATTTCCTCATTGGTAAGCTCTCCGGTCACGGTGATGGGATCGGTGAACAGCAGTCGTCCGCCGAGCTTCAGCAACCTGACCCACTCCGCAATCACCTGTGGCCGGTCGGGAAATTGGTTGATGGCGTCAATACACGTGATGGCGTCGAAGCTGGAGTCGGAAAATGGTAATGGCCCGGTCGCATCTGTGGCCCGAAACTGGGCTCGCTCGGCCAAATCTCGCTGGGCTGCAAGTGAGTTCGCAGTCCTGACCGCCTGTTCATGGACATCAATGCCGACAACAGAACAGCCGGTGGCAGCCGCGATCCGCAGTGCCGGGCCTCCGGCTCCACACGCGACATCCAGCAGCCGCTTCCCGGGAGAAAGATCGAGCCACTGCAGAAACTTGTCCTGCTCGTCTGAGGTGTGCCAACTGTTTTGCCCAATATCCTCGCCAAAAGCTTCACGACGGATCTGTGCGTACAAGTCTGTTTGAAAAGTACCGTAATTGGCGTTGTAGTGACTTGCGGAAAGAAGCGAGTTGGATTTGCGCATCGGGACCTTCGCCAGTCCGATTTAGAAGTTTTGGCTTTTCTGGAGTCTGAAAGCGAGGAGAAATTGTACGCCTTCCGCGTGGACACTATTCCCAGTCATGACGCTGAGCGTGGCAGGTGCTCCCATTCCGGGCGGTTTGTCGCCAACCAGAAGTTTAGGTACTCCGCCGGAACCGTGCTCGAAATGCGCGAAGCCTGACGATAGCCTGTGCTATGTCAGGAAGCTTAAGCCGCGTCGATTAACTTCATCATCTGCTCGGAGTAGCGCTGGCCGGCTGCAGCCCCGTAAGGAAATATCTCATTAATGAGCAGCAAGTCATCCACTGTGAGCTTCACATCCACGGCACCGGCATTCTCTTCCAGGTACTTTCGCCGTTTGGTTCCCGGGATTGGAACGATGTCTTCGCCTTGCGCTAGTACCCAGGCCAGCGCCAGTTGGGATGGTGTGCAATTTTTTTCTTTTGCAAGCTCCTCAACTTTGGCGGCCAGATCGACGTTCTTCTGAAAGTTCTCGCCTTGAAACCGTGAGATGCCGCGGCGGAAATCGTCTGGAGCAAAATCCTCGAAGCGTTTGATCTGGCCGGTCAGAAATCCACGGCCCAGCGGACTGTACGCCACAAAGCCAATGCCAAGCTCCCGGCAGGTCGCAAGAATTCCGCCTTCCGGGTCACGGCTCCATAGGGAGTATTCAGTTTGCAAAGCGGTGATGGGATGAACTTTCGCTGCCCGGCGCAGAGTTCTCTCGCTGGCTTCGGAGAGCCCGATGTGTCGGATTTTCCCTTCCCGCACTAACTCGGCCATCGCGCCCACGGTCTCCTCAATCGGCGTGTCGGGATCGACGCGGTGCTGATAATAGAGATCAATGACATCAATGCCCAAACGCTTGAGGCTTGCGTCGCAGGATTTGCGGACGTACTCGGGTCGCCCACTCACTCCGCGTGCTTTTGGATTGTTGAGATCGCGAACGATGCCGAATTTCGTGGCGATCACGAGTCTGTCGCGCTTGCCGCGAATGGCGCGACCGACTAGTTCTTCATTCTTGTAGGGGCCATAAACATCCGCAGTATCGAGGAAGTTTACGCCGAGTTCAATGGCGCGATGAATGGTAGCAATAGATTCATTTTCATCGCCCGGTCCGTAGAATTCCGACATACCCATACAGCCGAGTCCGAGAGCTGAAACCGTGAGGCCACTCCGGCCGAGTTGGCGAGAATACATAGCTGTGCTCCTAAGAAGAATTGCATTTTTTAGATGTTCCCATGGTAATCCCGGGCGCAACCTTCTTGCACGTCCCCGCAGTTAAGGAAGCTGCAGATCGAGTGCATAGATTTCCTGGGCGCTGATGTCGCGGACGAATACCGGGGTGTCGCCGGGCGCGAGGCCAGTCCAGGAGCCCGGACCAAATTGACTGGGAAACATGCGAATTGTTTTCAGGTCCACGATAGTTTCGAGCTTTCCATCAGGAACATGCAATCGCCGATAAGCAGAGTTTGGCTCAAGCGCGGTATCGAAGTACAGGTAATGACCATCTGCTGACCACGCGAGATAGGCAAGAAAATTACTGTGTGTCAGCGGCCGCCACTGTTGCGCTTTTACGTCCAAGAGCAACAGCTTGCTGCCGTCAGCTGACAATCCCGCTATATAGTGTCCGTCCGGCGACCAACGCGGCCCGAACACCGCTTGGGAACCGGGCAGCCGCGACATATTGCGGGTTTGCAGGTCGAATACCTCAATGAACGCGATCCGGACGTGTCACCGCGGAAGGGCAGCGTGCCAGTGGTCATCTCGTACAGGACGGCCCCAAAGGAGAACAAGTCGGTGCGGGCGTCGAGCTCCTTGCCCTTGATCTGTTCGGGCGACATGTACGCGACGGTACCTAACGCGACGCCGGGGCTGGTGAGATGCTCCTGCCCAATCGTGGTTGCGGCGGTGGCACCGATCGCTTCGGCTACGGAATGCACCTGCAACGACTTGGCCAAACCAAAGTCGAGAATTTTGGCCTGCCCACGCGCGGTCACGAAGATGTTCGCGGGCTTGATGTCGCGATGAACGATGCCTTTGTTGTGAGCGGCGTCTAAGGCATCAGCAATCTGAATCCCGAAATCGAACACAGATTCCATGTCCAGAGGTTTGCCCACAATTCGATGGGCGAGGGTGTGTCCTTCGAGGAACTGCATGGCAATGAAGGGTTGGCCCTCGTACTGCCCGAAGTCACAGACCGTGCATATGTTGGGGTGGTCTAGAGAGGAAGCAGCTCGCGCCTCGCGCTCGAAGCGTTCCAGAGCCTGGGATCTTTGGCCAGGCCTTCAGAAAGGAACTTCAACGCGCGTGGCGTCCCAGGCGTGTGTCCTCAGCCTCGTAAACTACACCCATGCCTCCGCCGCCCAGTCGGCTGACGATACGGTAGTGTGAGATAACCTTGCCGATCATTCGAGGGACTCGAACCAGAATGGCAATGCATGGTAGGCGGATATCGCCAAGCAAGTCAAGAAATTGCGCTTCACGGGTTCATCCACTTACGGTGATGAGGCGCTGGCTTCGAGGCCGTATCTCCCCGATTTCCGCAATGGGGACGCCCGCTGAGACGAGCGCCCGAGTGAGTGGAGCGGAGTATCGCTCCGGGATAGCAATCAACATGCCGCCTGCGGTTTGAGGATCGAAGAGGATGGTCTTGAGCTCTTCTGCGATCCCATCTTCGTATCGGACAACGCATTCGGTGAATTCGCGGTTGGCTGTGAGACCGCCGGGGATGTGGCCTGCGCAGCTCCATTCCAGGGCACCTGGGAGAAGGGGAATGCGGCTGGAATAGAGCTGCATCGACACATTGTCAGATGCTAAGGCCATTTCACGGGCATGTCCGATCAGGCCGAAGCCGGTGATGTCGGTCATGGCATGGGCGGGAAAGGCGTCGTCGGTGGTTGGTCGTTGGTCGGTCACTGCGGAGCTTCGCTCCTCCTGGATGGCCGAGGCGCCCGTCCCCACATGGCCACCCGGCGCCACATGGCCAGTGGTGATTACTTCCGCCGCGGTTTTGTTCAATGCGGTCATGGACGCCACCGCGGCATCAATCCACGATTGATTCGCAACGCCTTTTTTAATTGCACTAGAGATAACACCTGTTCCTAGAGATTTGGTGAGCAGCAGCCGATCGCCTGGTTGCGCGCCACCATTTCTCAGAACTTTACCCGGATCAATCAATCCGGTAACCGCGTAGCCAAACTTGGTCTCGTCGTCGCGAATGCTGTGTCCGCCAATGATTGTGCATCCGGCTTCAATCATCTTCGATAAGCCGCCGGCAAGAATCCGCTCCAGGATTTCCAGGTCGCCTTTTTCCGGAAAGCAGACGAGAGCCAGCGCTGTCAGTGGTTTTCCACCCATTGCATAAACATCGCTGAGCGAGTTGGTGGCGGCGATCTGACCGAAAGTGTACGGATCATCAACCACAGGGGTGAAGAAATCTACGGTCTGGACAAGCGCGGAACCGGGGCCGAGTTGATACACTCCCGCATCGTCGGCGTGGTCGAAGCCGACAAGAACATTCGGATCATGCTGCCGGGCTAATTTCCCAAGCACCTTGTCCAGCGCCGCCGGACTCAGCTTGGACGCTCAACCCGCAGCTTTGACCGTCTGAGTAAGGCGCACGGTTTTCTTCTCGGACATGAAGGGAATTGTAGAGGAATTTTCGGATTGACGGATTTGCGAATTGCCGAATTTGAATTCGTAAATTTGCAAATCCAACAATTTGTAAATGTACCGATTCGGAAAGTTATTTCACTGTGAGATCTGTGATCTGCAGGTCGGGATAGGCCTGGTTCCACTGCTGACTTACATGCTCAAAAATCAAACGGAACGGCTTGCTCTGACCGGCGCTGAGCGATGAATTGGATAGGTCAACAGTGTCGAGATACGGACCGCTTGTCTGCAACACCTTAATCGGGACTTCCTCAATTTGCGCAACCTGGCCGTACAGGTCCTTGAAGGTAACACGCACAACCGCGTGGGTGAGCGTCTTGTCTCCGGCATTGGTCAGCGTGCCATCGACGTAAGTAACGTTCGCTCCTACAAAGTTCTGTGCTTGACTCATCTTAAGATCAGAAAACTTAAGCTTAGCGGCGTAGGGAGGCGGGCCTGACACCGTCTTGCGCGGCTCGCGAAGCAGCAGGGCGGCAACAACGGCCAGGGCCACTACAGCCGCGACAGCAATGATGATCGTGCGCCGGCTGGTATCACGCTCTTCGGTCGCCGGCGATGACTGGATCAGGCTGCCCATGCAACCCGATTATATTCTTGACCCGGAAACCGGGGCCGATTAGTACTATTCTCCGCCGACGGTGAGCCCATCAATGCGGATCGTGGGTGAGGCGACCGCGCCGCGAAATTCGAGGTCGTTAGCGATTTCTGAAATATTCAGGAACATGTCTTTCAAATTGCCCGCCACGGTGATCTCTTCAACCGGATAAGTGAGCTCTCCGCCCGAAATCCACAGTCCTGACGCGCCACGCGAGTAGTCTCCAGTAACCAGATTCACGCCCATGCCGAGAAATTCCGTGACATATAGGCCTTCCTTGACATCGCCGATAAGTTGCTGCGGCGTTCTTGGCCCTGGCTGCAGAAAATAATTTCCTGGGCCGATTCCGGGAGTTCCTGCGAGTCCGCGGGATGCATTTCCGGTGGTCTGCAGCCCGAGTTTTTTGGCCGTATAAGTGTTGAGCAAGTACGAACTGAGCACTCCGTTTTCGATGACCACGGTCCGCCGGCTGGGCACGCCTTCGCCGTCGAATGGGCTGGTTCCGAAGCCCCCGACTACGGTTCCATCGTCGATCACGGTCACATGCGAGGCAGCGATCTTCTGGCCGAGTTTTCCCGCCAGGAAGGAAGCGCCCCGATAAACCGAATCTCCATTCACGCCTTCAAAAATGTGTTCGAGGATCGAAGTGGCGACCAATGGATCAAAGACTATTGGGACTTGCGCAGTTTTTGCCTTGCGTGCACCCAGCCGCCGGAGGGCACGCTGGGCGGCGACTTTGCCAACATGCTCGGGGGATTCGAGCCGGCCAAGGTTGCGAGCGACGGAGTACCAGTAGTCGCGCTGCATTGCGCCGTTCTCATCCTGGGCGATCGGGACAGCCGCCACCGAACAATAAGAACGGCGGTATTCGCCGAGGAAGCCGTGAGAGTTCGCCAGAATCTTGTGCCCGGTGGCGGCATCGAACGATCCGCCTTCAGAGTTCTTTATGCGAGGATCGGAATCGAGCGCGGCCTTTTCGGCACGGCGGGCGAAGCTAATGCGCTCTTCACCTGGCAGCGAGTAAACATCGGCGGAATAGAGATCAAGATCGCCGGACAGCGAACCGAGCTGCGATGGATCAGGGATTCCGCCGAACGGATCTTCGGAGGTGATCTTCGCCAGTTCAAGCGCAGACTTCAACATGCGATCGAGACCTGCGCGGGAGAAGTCGCTGGAATACGTGCTGGCGGCGCGCTGCCCGTAAAACACTCGTACGCCGATGGACCTCGATCCAGCTTCTTTCAAGGTTTCGACTTGTCCCAGGCGGACCAGCGTGGAGAATTCGTCCCCTTCGCGGATGACGCACTCGGCGGCTGTTGCGCCGCCAGACATAGCGCGACCGACGATATCTTGGGCGAGTTCTTTCAGGTCAGTTTCGATTTGCGGTTCGAGAGCCGTCTCAGGCATAAGCAAAAGTAGGCAGGTGAGGGCACCTGCCCCTACAGATTCGTGCAGACCCAGACGCCCTCGTCTGGGCGGGCGAGTACTGCTCGCCGTTACTGCATGAAGCCGCCGGTTTCACGCTTGGCGGTTCCGCCTACGGTCAAACGATCTAACTTAGTAGTCGGCATACCCACGCCAACCGGAACTGCTTGGCCGTCTTTACCACAAGTGCCGATGCCTTCGTCCAGCTTCAGGTCGTTTCCCACCATCGAGACTCGCGTCAGCGCATCCGGGCCATTGCCAATCAGCGTTGCACCGCGAATCGGTGCCGTCACGTGTCCATCTTCGATCAAGTAAGCCTCTGACGCCGAGAAGACGAACTTGCCATTAGTGATATCAACTTGCCCGCCGCCGAAGTTCACTGCGTACACGCCACGTTTCACCGAGCGAATAATATCCTCGGGATCGTCCTCGCCTGCGAGCATGTAGGTGTTGGTCATGCGCGGCATGGGAATGTGTTCGTAGCTTTCGCGGCGGCCGTTGCCGGTATCGGCCATACCCATCAGGCGCGCGGAGAGTTTGTCACTGAGGTATCCCTTCAAGATTCCCTTTTCGATGAGAACAGTTTCTTGGGTAGCGTGGCCTTCGTCGTCAACATTGAGCGATCCTCGGCGCCAGGGCATAACTCCGTTGTCAACGACGGTGCATTTTTCGCTGGCGACTTTCTTGCCGATAAGTCCGGCAAAGGCGGACGTCTGCTTGCGATTAAAATCGGCTTCAAGTCCGTGGCCGACTGCTTCATGAATCAGAACTCCCGGCCAGCCCGGGCCGAGCACAACTTCCATCTCCCCGGCTGGAGCTTCGCGAGCGTCAAGTTGAAGAATCGCCTGCCGCGCGGCCTCGCGGGCGAAGTATTCGGGAGTCTTCTCACCGAAGAAAAAGTCGAGAGCCACGCGGCCTCCGCCACCGGAGCTGCCACGGGCGGAATTGGTTTCGCTTTTCGCGATGCAGGAGACATTCAGGCGGGCCAGCGGCTGGGAATCTTCAGCGAAAGTCCCGTCGGAGCCAACGACCAAAATAGTCCGAAGTTCATCGGCATAGTTGGCACGAACTTCTTTGATACGCACATCGTGCGCGCGTGCCGCAGTATCAGCCCGCATTACGAGCTCGACTTTCGCGGTAATTTCTGCATCGACCGAAGGAAGAGTTACTGGATAAAGACTGCGTGCGGCTTTCTGCTGAAATCCTGCGCTCGGTGTTTTGGCCGGACCGCTGGCGATCAGGGCAGCAGTGCGCGCTGCGTGGAGAATGCGCGCTGGTGAAAGATCGTCGGTGTAGGCGTAACCGGTGCGCTCGCCGGAAATGACACGAATTCCGCATCCGGCAGAGATCCCCTGGGACGCAGATTTCACCATGGATTCATCCACCGTGAGCGCAGTCGAAGACAAGTACTCGAAATAAAGATCGGAGTAGTCGCCGCCCGCTGAGAGCGCTGCCGCCAGATAGCGTTCCAGATCGCGCTCAGTAAGTCCGTAATGCTGAAAGAAGAAAGCGTTTCTGTCCACAGTGATTTGATGTCTCCAGGTCGGGAAGGACTCGGGGATGACCCATTATCCCATATGGCCGTGTGGCTCGGACACTCCTGTCCGAGGCTGTTGTTTTTGAATTTGATTTCTGGCCGACTACCTTAATGCACTGCGAGGGCTCAGAAAGTCAAAGGCGTCGGACAGGAGTGTCCGACCCACACGTAATGTTCATTGCCTAGCGAACCCGCATTCTAGTCGGGAAGTCGAATGCTTCCATCTTCCGCGATCTGAAAGGACGGGTTCCAGGCTACCTCCCACAAAAAGCCGTCCGGATCGGAAAAATATCCCGAATAACCTCCCCAGGGGGCTTCCTGAGGAGGCTTGAGGAGCTTTGCGCCCGCCGCCTGAGCCTGTGCAAGAACCGAGTCCACCTCTTCACGATGACGGGTGTTGTATGCTAACGCCATCCCGCTGAAACCACGGCCGTCGGGGGCAATATTCGCATCCTTCGCTAACTCGTCCCGCGGATACAAGGCGAGAGCCATCCCTCCGGCCTGGAAGAACACGACGCCCTCAGCCTGGATCATAGAGCGCCGCCATCCCAGATGTTCATAGAATTCCCTGCTGCGCTGCAAGTCCGCTACTCCAAGCGTGATTAAGCTAACGCGCTGTTCCATGTTGCCCCTCCTTCATTTCCGCCGAGATGGCTGAAACCCCTTCTTTATATAGTCCAATTTATATAGTCCAAAAATGTTCATCCGTCACAGACATGGCAGCGCCTTTCTGGGAAACTAGCGTCCCATGACAACGGAAACTCTGGCCAGCACGCTTGAAGGATTTCTCTCCGGCAGCAGTAGCGCGGTGGTGATTGAAGATGGCGCGGTAGTGTTCGACTTGGGGCAAGCGAAATATTCAGTCTCGGGTGAAAGCAACAAGTGCCTGCTGCATCTCTGGTCGCAAGAACGGAACGTTGTCCGGCGGGTGCTGGATGTAGAAACCAAGGGCGAGACCTTGCGCGTGACAGTGCAGCGGATGGGGCAGGCGCGTCCGACGAAACTCGATATCTGCCGGGAGCGCGATCCACGGACGGCCTCAGCCAAGCGCGCAACACGTGTGGCATACCAGCGCGTTTTGGAGCGGGTGCTAAGAGGAAAATTTCCCGAACTGACGCTTGTCCAGATGAGTACTTCGATGGATTTGGAGCGATCATTTGGGCCAATCTATGCCCGAGGCCTGCTGAAGCGCGGACAGTCAGGGTTTGCGGTGCTTGGGATGAACCGGCAGGAACTGCAGTCTTCGACTGATGCGGCGCTGACATTTGGAATCTTATGGCTGGATGTCTGCCGGCGAGCGCAGGCTGGGAAGCTGGTGATCGAAGGCCTCAAGCTGTTGGTTCCCGCCGGATGCGCGGCGCTGGTGCGGGAGCGCATGGCGCATCTGAATCGTGACGCGGCGAAGTGGCAGCTTTCCGAATGGCAGAAACGCGAGGAGGAAATCGCGCGGGTGGAAATTTGGATCGCGGCAATATTTCGACTCGCCTGGTGCATTGTTCCGATGAGACCGAAGTCCACGCGCGGTTCGCCGAATCGATTGCGCTGGTTCGGACTCTGATGCCCGAAGCCGAGATGGGAATGCTGTCTCCGGCGGAAGTTGCGTTCCGTTGCCACGGTCTGGAGTTTGCGCGAGCGCGTCTTTCGGCAAAGCCAGGGAATTTCCGCAGTGTTCCTGAAATTGTGTTCGGTACTGGCTGCGCAGAACCAGTTCTCGACGGCGGAAACTTCCCCCAATTTGAGCGGCTGATTCGTAGCATTGGAGAGGTGCGCCATGCGGACGGGCCCAGGAGAGCCGGTGGTGGAGGCTACATCCTGAGCGCTGGCTGGAGTCGCTGGTCGTAAAGAATATTTGCGCGCTGGACGATCAGCTTGACCCGAGGTGGCGCTATTCGCAAGTGCCCGCGTTTTCCGCTTCGGACCGCGCCATGATCGACGTGCTGACGCTGACTCGCGAGGGGAGGCTGGCCGTGCTCGAATTGAAAGCTGACGAGGACATTCATTTGCCTCTGCAGGGAATTGACTACTGGTCGCGAGTGTCATTGCACCATTCGCGAGGCGAGTTCCAGAAATTCGGATACTTCTTCCAGCGCGAACTTTCGGCTCAAGCGCCGCTGCTGATAATGGTGGCGCCCGCCTTGCACGTACATCCCGCAACCGACACGGTGCTGCGATACATTGCGCCCGAGATTGAATGGACGCTGCTGGGAATTGACGAGAGGTGGATGAAGGAATTGAAGGTGGTGTTCAGAAAAAGACCAGAAAAGTCACAGCTCAGAACCGCAGTGTAGTTCTTCGTTTACCTTCGTGTTCTTCGTGGTTGATGACTTTGGATCCTTAACCAGGAAGGACACGAAGGAGGCCCGAAAGCATCAGCTACTTCCAGATTCCAAACAGTCTGCGCACGTCGATTAGCTGTCCGAGATGATGCGAATTGTGGTCCGCGACCAGCATTGCCTCGCGCAAGATCGTCTGGCCTTCTCCCCAGGGAATCTTCGCAAACAAGTCGGTTTTCGCGTCGTTGACCAGCTTCTTCATCGCGTCAAGATCGTGGTGAAACGATTTCACACTTTTGTCCCAGGCTGCCGCGTTCGGAGGCGAAGGGCTCTTTGGCCAGTGCTCCTCCGGCCATTTCAGAGTCTTGTACTTCGGGTTACGGCTGAAGTCCAGGATGTCCCGTTGGGCGATGCGCATATGCTCCAGCAGCATCCAGGCGGAATGGAGTAGGCCAGCTGGTTTCTCGCCGCGAAGTTTGGGCGGGAAGTCTGCGATTACGTCATCAAAGCTGGCATGAGCATGGCCGCCATCGAGAAGTTCGATGAGATGTTTGCGAAGGGATTTGTCGTTGGTCATAACGACGGGTCCGGAATCAAGGTGAGCGAGACTCGAGCGTGTAGGGGCAGGTGCCCTCACCTGCCCGTCCAAGTGTAGCTCGGGACAGAAATGGCGAGCAAGGCTCGCCCGCCCAGACGAGGGCGTCTGGGCCTACATGGCCTCGGGTGCAGCAGAAAAAGTTGCGAGCCCTTGCTCCTTTTCGCCGTGATACACCCGCCCGATTCCGCGGACGATGCGGCGCAACGGCCACATACCTTTTTCGTCGGCGAAGAAAATCTCTCCGATGCGGCTCGAGCGGTAGTACCAGCGCTTGAGAATCGCGAGATGCTCCATTCGTTCGAGGGAAGATTTAATTTCTGGGATCAAGAAGCTGTGAATGGTTTCTTCGATCCGCGACTCCATTGAGCCGGATCCAGGAGGAGGCTCTGTGCTGAAAGGAACTGGGCCGCTCAGGCTCCCTCTTGAAAAACGAAACACCGACACTGAGCCTGGCTGCGAACTTGGCTGTATTACGATCGCGGCCAGGCGGTCGATTCTTTTGACGATTTCTGGCAACTGGGCGAGAAGTGGTTTGAGCTTCTCGATTTTCGCGTGAATGGCGGCGGCGTCTTCGAAGGCCAGTTCGGTCGAGGCGTGATCGCGCGCCTGTGCAAGTTCTCGTGTCAGTGAGTCGCCTCCACTGTCGAAGAACGCCTGTACGCGGGCTACTTCGGAGTGATAGTCGGACTCGGTGCATCCTTTAAAGCAGGGTGCCAGACACATCTTCATCTCGGAATAGACGCAGCCGGGGAACGCTGGGTCGGGATGCAGGTCGTCCACGCAGCGGCGCATCTTGAAGAAATCGAGCGCATCACTGGCGAACTTCTCAGCGGCGGCGCGCGAGGGGAACGGACCGTAGTAGAGATTTCGAATGGAGCGACGGGCGTCTCGCCCGTCCAGCCGGGCGGGGACGCCCGGCGCTCCACTGGCGATCTGATAAATCGTTTCGCGGGAGGGCACGACTTCAGTCGTGCCGTTCGGGTTGATCAAGGACTGGGCTTTAGCCCCCGAAGGTTCATCCGGCTTGACAAACCTCACTTTCCCAAGCCGCGTCGTCACCGAGGCCCGTGGATACTCATTCTCCAAATGCAGCTTAACCAAGGCCGCGGGACGAAGCCTCAGGCGCGCAGCACAAGTCTTCGGGAAAGTTTCACGCAGGAGCCGATAGAGCAGGAATTGTGATTCGAAGTCGGAGCCAGTGACCGTGAATTCGACTTCATGCACGCGGTCGCGCAAGTTCAGCCGCTTGCTTTGCTCACGCGGCGGCCCGAGAAGACGCTGCAGCCGGCGTCGGAGATTCGCAGACTTGCTGACGTACGGCTCGCCTTCGCCTCGGAGCAAGAAAATCGCGGCAGCAGCCGGGAGTTCCTCAAAGAAGCTCTCGTCTTGATCCGGCGAGAATGTGAGTGCGCGGGCGAGCACAAGGACATTGTAGTAGCTGTGCGCCGTAGCACCCGCGAATCCCCCGATTGCACGATTCGATATTCCCTTTCGTTACTTGTGACTCTCCATTGACCACTGCACAATGCCCGAAACCGGAGGCCCTATGAGTAAAGCAATCAGAACCATTCTGAGCGTTATGGTCAGCCTAGCTCTGCTGAGTACGCTGACGATGGCCCAGGCTGGCGTGAACGCCGACAAAGATAAAAATGAGAAGGGACATCACAGCCACCTCGCAAAAGCGGCGTTCTGGCGGCATCACAAAGAAAGCGGCAAGAACACGAAGCCACCCCAGGCCCCACAGGTCTCTAATCACGCTCCTGCCAAAACTGCGCAACTAAAGCCAGCGTCGGCCAAGCTGTCTGCTGGCAAGACCGACCAGAAGCCAGCGCCGCACGCCACCAAGACGAGCAAGCCGTCCCTTAAGAAGGCACCCGCTGCGAGCAAGGCGCAGCCGCCACAGAAAACACAAACTCCTCAAACCGTTTCGTTAAAGCAATAACTTCCATATCAGAATGATGTCATCCCGAGCCCGTTCGCCGCAGGCGGACGGGAGAGGGATCTAACGTCAGCTTGTACTCAACGGTATCGTCCGGCAAAGCCTTAACCGGTGTGGGCACAGGCGGCATCGGTAATCCTGCACACTCCGCTAGCGATTCACTCGCCATCGTAAGGTCCCTCTCCTGGCTTTCAGCCAGGTTCGGGATGACATCAGTCACCTTTTTATCTTCACGAGTCGGCGCGAACGCGGCGCCGAATTACAGCCTGCACAAGACTCATTCTTGACGTAACGATAGAACCGTGGACGTCCTCGGCTCTTCCAATACGGTGCTTGGTAATCATCGATCCCGGGTCCAGAACGCATGAAGCTGAAGAAAATATGTTGTGACGGTTTGATCACGATCCCCGCGTGCCCTCGCCAGACTACCAAGTCCCCAGGCTCAGGCAGCTTGACTCTCTGGAACCCTTTGACGCCGGCGTAGAGGTCCGAAGAAGGCACATAGGCATAAGGGAACCCAGCTCGCTCGTAGATGGCATGAACAAGATGAGAGCAGTCGTGTTGAGAATTTCGCTGAACTCTGGCGTCGAGCGCAGCAGCAATTAGCGACAGCCGGTCGTCTTGATTCAGCGCCCGATCGTCATCTCCCTCGTCATTCGCACTCACACGTTGCAGGACGGCATTTGAAGCGCCCGGTTGCCGAGCCCCATCTTGTGCCCATAAGCAGCACAGGCAAAATCCGCAAAGCATGGCTAAGATCGTGGATTTCGCTCGCAGCGGCATTGCACCCATTCTGATGCCAAATTTGCGGTCTGAGCAGATTACGGCAGGGCTAGAGCGCTCCGAGTCGCCAGTAATGAGGCTAAGTTGGCCCGGAGGCGGTATCGCTTCGATAGGATCACCAAATCAGCATAGGAGCATCAGATCAAAACCCAATCCTGTGAAGGAATTCAGAAATGCCGTTAGGAAGCAGGATGAAGATGACGGGGCTCTGAGCGACGACGAGCGAATTTTGCTAGCGTGGAAGAGCGGCCATTTATGGCCGTGTACCCCCGCATTGACAATAAAGCGGGCTTCAGCCCGAAGGCCTTAAAGGGCGATTCATGCAAGACAGGAGGACATATGGCAGCGCAGAAGGGCGATCTGAAGGACCGCCTCTCGCGGTATAGCGAGATTGACCTCAGCGTGACCGGCAGAAAGTCAGGACGGACTATCTCACAGCCGGTCTGGTTCGTATTCGAAGACGACAAGGTTTACCTCCTGCCGGTGCGGGGCTCGGACACACAGTGGTATAAGAACGTGCTCAAGAACCCGGCTATCCGGATCGATGCGCGCGGCACTGAAGCTGAATTCAATGCCGTTCCGATTCCTGACGCCAAACAGGTTGCATCCGTGGTCGAGAAATTCCGCGCCAAGTATGGGGCCAGCGATGTCAAGAAGTACTATTCAAAGTTCGACGTGGCCGTTGTCGCTCGGATGCAGTGATCCGCAGGGTGGGGAAATAGCGCTGGGGTGCCCCATCCTTCCCTGGTTTTGGGAATGGTGGGTATTCCGAGAACGAACCGCTCTGGGCAGTGGCATCGTCCAAACCCGCCCATCCGGCATTCTCCGGTGAGATAGTGTTTGTGTCAGAGCACGTCTTCAGACGTGCCGAACATATCTACAACTGATGTCATCCCGAACCCGTACGACGGAGGCGGACGAGAGAGGGACCTAACGTCAGCTTGTACCTACGGTGTCATCTGGCAACGCCGAAACTGCTAAATGAGCCGGCTTCATTTCTGATCCCGATGGCATCGTAAGGTCCCTCTCCCGCGAAAGGATCGGGCACCCGGCTTTTGATTTTTGTCTCGCTCTCATCGGCCGCTCTTACGCACGTTGGGGGCGATTGGCATTCATCGTTTCCCGCCGGATGATCTTAGCCTTTGCCTCTTTTCCGACAGGCCATCGGACAAACAGGTCATCACCCTCGACTCTTGCGGCAATACCATCGTCGCCCTGCCGTAAGGTTGGAAACCGATCGTCTGGTTTTAAGGGTGGATCAAACACGGCGGTGTAGAAGGTTTGCTTCAATATGATCGTAACTCCGCGAATCGCGTCGTAGTCGCCGCCGACGATACTGGCGACTCCCTCCGGAACCGGCGGGTCAACCTTGTAAAGGATCGCGCAAATAAAACCAGGTGGCACAGCCTCCTTCTGGCAGGTGACTTTGCAGGGGCCACCACGGTTGTCCTCGACCACGTAAGACGGATCAACTTGCCAAGCCAAAACCACTATTAGCGCAATGTGCTTCAGCATGATGGTTCTTCCTGACGCTATCGTCCCGCTCGTTGAACACAGGTCAAGCCTTTTCGAAAAACCGGGGGTGCCAGTCCTTTCCCGGTTTGTATCAGGGCACGTCTTCAGACGTGCCGCTTCCGTCCATCTCCACTACTGTCATCCTGAGCGAAGTTGACGTTCGCGAAGCGGACGACAACGCAGTCGAGTTGAGGCGCTTAGCGGGCGTCTGAGCCCGCTGCCGAAATCCCGAGCGAAGTCGAGGGAGCTCACTCAGCAATGGCGCTTCAGGGAATTTCTCACCGTGCAGGCGGCATCGTGAAAATCCCTTTCGACGTTCATCTTGGCGCGGACTAACAGCAGGTCCAACCAGCCGTCGGGCTTACAAATTTAGCATCCGGGCATGCTGCGAATGGGCTACTATTATTGCCGACGCCGCAGGTGCCCGAAAAATGAGACTCTTTTGGAAAAAGCTGAGAAAGCAGGACGAGAAAGTCTTGGCTGAAGCTAGTGATCTGGCCGTGCGTAAACTGGAGCAGTACTTCGCTGACCGGCGAAATTTGCCTCCGGTAACGAGAGATGCGCCAAAAAAGTCGGTGCTTACTCGACTGCGCTGGTGGTGAATCGAAGTTCAATCCCCAGGGCGGCCTTTCTGTTCATGTTTCCACCCTTTGGAAAACCGCGAAGCGTGGGCCAGCCTCCCGTGTTGCACTCACCCAGGTCCCACCATGACCAAGCTGATCTACACAGTGCTCGTGTCGCTTGACGGCTACATTGCGGAGGCAAATGGTAAGTTCGACTGGGCCGAGCCGGACGAAGAAGTGCACTCCTTCATCAATGAACTCGAACGCCCGGTCGGCACCTATCTCTTCTCTATGGCCGCCGCATGTATGAGGTGATGGCTGCTTGGCAGACCATGCCGACGCATGATCAGCCGTCCTTCATTGCGGATTTCGCGAATATATGGCGGGGGGGCGGACAAGGTGGTCTACTCCAAGACTCTCAAGGCTGCCTCCACTCCCCGAACGCGGCCGGGTTCGGGATGACATGGCATTAAGTATTGAGGCCGGGGTGCCCCATCCTTCCCCAGTTTTGGGAAGGTGGGTATTCCGAGAACAAGCCTGCTCCCCCCACCCGGATCAAAGCCTCGGCGGCACGAGACCTGGCCATCGGCGGCCCTACCCTCGCCGCCCATGCGTTCAAGGCTGGCCTGGTAGACGTCTGTCACCTGTTCGTTGCACCGGTCATTGTGGGGGATGGTACGAGTGCCTTCCCGAGCGGCGTCCGCCTTGAGCTGGCGCTCCAGGATGAACGTCGCTTTCGCAACGGCATGGTTTACCTACACTACCGATCAACAACAAGCCAAGCATAGATCCCCTTTCGCAGAGAACGCGCCAAGGACGGCACCATTACCACCATAGATCCCTAGTATCCCCGCCGCGGTTTGGCGCGGTCCCGCGGTTTGACCCTCCTTTCCTCGCTCCCATAAACTGAACTTTCCATGTCAGACAACATTCACATCAAGCTCCCCGATGGGAGCGACAACGAAATGCCTAAGGGCGCGACTGCGCTCGACGTTGCGAAGTCCATTAGTCCGCGGCTGGCGGATGCGGCATTGGCCGCCAAGACCAATGGCGACCTCATCGATCTCACCCGGCCATTAGATAAAGACACCGAGCTGCGCATCCTTACGGAAAAAGATCCCGAGGCGCTGGGAGTTTATCGGCATTCGTCGGCGCACTTGCTGGCGGCGGCGGTGCTCGAGCTTTTTCCGGAGACCAAGCTCGGCCATGGGCCTGCCACTGAGAGCGGATTCTTTTACGACTTTTATCGTCCGACGCCGTTTACGCCCGAGGACCTGGAAAAAATCGAAAAGAAGATGCAGGAACTGGTGCAGCAGAACCTGCCGTATGCGCGCGAGTTTCTGCCGCGGGATGAAGGCTTGCAGCGCTTCAAGAGTGAAGGCGACTTCATGAAGTGCCACTTCATTGAGCAGTTCACGCGTCCCGATGAAAAAATTTCGATTTACAAGACCGGCAAGTTTCTCGATTTCTGCCGCGGGCCGCATATTCCTTCAACCGGAAAGATCAAGGCGTTCAAGCTGCTGAATATTGCCGGCGCGTACTGGCTCGGCGACGAGAAGAATCCGCAGCTACAGCGTATTTACGGCACGTCGTTTTTCTCGAAGAAAGACCTCGACAATTATCTGCATCAGATTAAAGAAGCCAAGAAGCGCGACCATCGCGTAATTGGCCAGCAGCTGGATTTGTTTTCCATTCAGGAGCTGGCCGGGCCGGGGCTGATTTTCTGGCATCCCAAGGGCGGCATCATCCGCAAAGAGATGGAAGACTGGATGCGCGACCAGTACCTCAAACGCGGATATTCGCTGGTGTACACGCCGCACGTCATGCGCAAGCAGCTGTGGCAGACCTCGGGGCACGAGGGCTATTACGCGCAGAACATGTTTGACACCATGGAGCTCGACGACGCCGAGTATCGCCTGAAGCCGATGAATTGCCCCGGCCACATTCTTATATATAAAGACTCGCTGAAATCGTATCGCGATTTGCCGGTGCGCCTGGGCGAGCTAGGCACGGTATATCGGTATGAACGGTCGGGAGTGATGCATGGACTGCTGCGGGTGAGGGGATTTACGCAAGACGACGCGCACATTTTTTGTACTCCGGAGCAGATCGAAAAAGAGATTGCCGACTGTCTCGAATTCGCGAGCGACACGCTAAAAGATTTTGGATTCGATAAGTTCATTACTGAGCTTTCGACTTGGGACCCAGCACAACGTGCGAGCTTTGTTGGGTCAGAAGATCAGTGGAACCTGGCGACGTCGTCTTTGGAGAAAGTGCTGAAGCGGCTCAACATTGAGTACAAGACGATTCCTGGCGAAGCGGCGTTCTACGGACCGAAGATCGACATCAAGCTGGTGGATGCCATCGGCAGACTCTGGCAACTTTCCACCGTGCAATTCGACTTCAACCTCCCTGCTCGATTCAACTTGGAATACGTCGCCGAAGACGGGACGCGCAAACAGCCGCTCATGGTGCATCGGGCGCTGTATGGATCGATTGAACGGTTTTTCGGAGTGCTGATCGAGCACTATGCGGGGGCGTTCCCGGTATGGCTCTCGCCGGTGCAGGTTGCGGTCATCCCGATTGCCGAGCGACATGTGGGGTACGCGAACAAAGTGGCTTCGCAACTTCGCGAGTCTGGCGTCCGCGTCGAAGTCGATGCCCGCAACGAAAAGATGAATGCCAAAATCCGCGAGCATGCGATGCAGAAGGTGCCATTCATGCTGGTTGTGGGGGACAAAGAGGCGGAGGCGGGCAAGGTGAATGTGCGGACGCGGGGAAAAGAGAAGACCGACGATATGACCGTCGCAGACTTCGGGGAGAATATACGGACCCTGATAGCCGAGAAGTCCCCAACCCTCTAATTAACACACAAGAACATGTGAGGACCTTTCTTGCCATCATGCTCGTCACGTTGGAGTATCCTCGTGAGTCTCCTCCGCGGATCACATGATTGTCGCCCATGATGACCAGGGCTTTGCGCTTTTTCGCCAGAGGCTTGGGGACATAGGGGAATCTTAGATCCGTTTCTCGCGCGTTTCGGCTTTCTCTGTGTCTCCGTGTCTCCGTGGTGAATCGTGTTTTCGCCCTCTCCTTTACAATCGCAGCCAATGCCAACTGGGTTCGAGATTGCCGCAACCCGAGGCCAAGCAAGGCGGGCGCGGTTGATTACGCCTCACGGAAAGGTTGAAACCCCAGTGTTTATGCCGGTGGGAACGGCGGCCACGGTCAAAGGCGTGCCCCAGGACGTGCTGGAGGAACTGGGCGTTGAGGTCCTGCTGGGAAATACCTATCACCTTTATCTGCGACCTGGAATTGAGCAGATTCGCAAACTCGGCGGATTGCACCGGTTCATGTCGTGGCCGCGTGCGATTTTGACCGATTCCGGCGGATTTCAGGTCTTCAGTTTGAACGAGCTGAGGAAAGTCACGGAAGAGGGCGTGACGTTTCGCTCTCACCTGAACGGATTGTCTCATTTCCTAAGCCCGGAGAGTGCAATCGCCGCTCAGATTGGCCTCGGCGCGGACATTATTATGGCGTTTGATGAGTGTACGGAGTATCCCGCCGAGCCGGAGAGGGCGCGGGCGTCCATGCAGATGACATTGAGGTGGGCAGAGCGCAGCAAGAAGCATTTTGAGGAGCATAAGCGGGAAGTGCCGTGGAACCTTGATCGTGTAGGGGAGGGTGCCCTCACCTGCCCGCCCAGCGCAACTCGGGACAAGATTGGCGATCTGGGCTCGCCCGCCCAGACGAGGGCGTCTGGGCCTACGTGGACGCAGGCTCTCTTCGGCATCGTGCAGGGGGGAATGGACTTCGCACTTCGAAAAGAATCCGCCGAACGAACCATTGACATCGGGTTTGATGGCTATGCCATTGGCGGGCTGAGCGTGGGCGAGCCGCGCACCAAAACCCGTGAAGTCGTCGAAGCGACTCTGCAGCACCTCCCGGCAGATAAGCCGCGGTATCTGATGGGGGTTGGCACGCCCGAGGAAATCGTGGAATATGCGAATCTTGGCGTAGACATGATGGATTGTGTGCTGCCAACCAGGGCAGCGCGGCATGGCTTGCTATTCACTTCGGAGGGAAGAATCTCAATTAAGCAGGCGCGGTACGCTGGAGACGAGGGCCCGCTTGACCCCAAATGTTCGTGCCGAGTGTGTCGCCGCTATTCGCGCGCCTATTTGCGGCATCTTTATGCGGCCAACGAAGTAGTGGCGCAAGTCCTGAACACCATCCACAACCTGAGCTTCTACCTTGACATCATGCGTGGCGTCCGGCATGCTATTTGACTTGGGAAAGCGCTCGTTTTCTTTCTGGTGGGAGTTAGAAGGGTCAGCCTTAGCTTGCCATCCCAGTTTGTACCTGGTTGTGAGAAACGTCCGGTTCTGAATACGCAATAGCTCCCGCGATAAAATCGCAACGGGCCAACGTGCCGGGAGCCCTGAAAAGGGACCCCCGAGGGCAGGCGCGGCTCCGAGCAATGAGAGCGCGAGCAATTAGCATCTAATGAACATCTACGGCTTATTGGCATGGCAATTCGGTGGCGGCTCGGGCTTGCTGGGGATCGCGCCTCTTATCTTTATTTTTGCCATTTTTTATTTTGTCCTGATCATGCCACAGCAACGCCGCCAGAAAAAATGGCAGGCCATGCTAGGAGAACTCAAGACCGGCGACAAAGTAGTGACCAGCGGCGGACTCCGGGGGACGATCGTTGCGCTCAAGGATGACTACATTCACCTGCGGGTACCGCCTGATAATCTGCGTGTCGAGATCAGCCGGGCGTCTATTACTTCTGTTGTGACCGCAGATGAACCGGGCAAATAGCAGATACGGGAAGTTGTGGCGATCATGAATAAGAATCTGGGTTGGAAACTCGTCCTCATCGTCGGCACCCTGCTAGTGTTTGTTTACGGCATCTTTGGAGTGCCCAGCGGGGCTTCGGGGAGCGCGCTGGTGGCTTCGCTGCAGAACCGCATTCACTTGGGGCTAGATCTCAAAGGCGGGACACACCTGATTCTGCAGGTGCAGGTGAACGATGCAGTCAACGTCGATTCCGACAATGCCGTTGAGATGCTGAAGGCGGGGATGAAGTCGGCTAAGATCACCTACGCCGAAGTCACTAAGCCTGACCCCGCCAATCATCCCGAGCAGATTGTGATCAAGGGTGTCCCCCCCGAGGCGACTTCCGACCTGCGAAACCTGATCCAGGAAAAATTGCCTGAATATGACGCCTCGTCCGGCCCCAACAATACCTGGACAGTGACGATGAAGCCGTCCGCGTTAACCGACACTAAGAACCGGGCGGTTACGCAGGCGATTGAAACGATCCGCAGCCGCATTGACTCGCTGGGCGTGACTGAGCCCACAATCGAGGAGCACGGCTTGGGGCAGTATCAGATTCTGGTGCAACTGCCAGACATCGACGATCCTGCCCGTGTAAAGGACGTGATGCAATCAACCGCCATGCTGGAGATCAAGCAGATGCTTGGCGGGCCGTATCCCAGCGAGCAGGCAGCGCTTCAGGACAAGGGCGGAATCGCTCCGCCTGACTCGCTCTTGTTGAGCGGCCAATGCGCCGACGGGCCGGAAACGACCTGGTGTTTTGTTTCGCGCGTTTCTGCGGTCCGAGGCCAAGACTTGCGGGATGCGCAGCCGAGTCGTGATCAGAACGGACAGCCGAGCGTGAGCTTCACACTCAGCAACGAAGGCGGCCAGAGGTTCTACAGCTTCACTTCTCAGCACGTGGGCGACAGCCTGGCTGTAGTACTGGACAACAAGGTTCGTGAGGTCGCGAACATCAAAGAGCCAATTCGTGACCGTGGTGAAATTAGTGGGCATATGACAGAACAGCAGACTAAGGATCTGTCGCTGGTTCTGCGTTCGGGAGCGCTGCCGGCTGGGATCAAGTATTTAGAAGAGCGGACAGTTGGGCCATCGCTCGGTAGCGACTCGATTCGTTCTGGCGTTCGGGCTGCGGTCATCGGCATGTCCGCCGTGCTGGTTTTCATGCTCATTTACTATCGCGCAGCGGGGATTAATGCCGATGTCGCGCTGATCTTCAATCTGATTATCTTGCTGGGACTAATGGGTTTCGTGGGCGCGACTCTGACCTTGCCGGGGATTGCCGGAGTGATTCTTACGGTTGGCATGGGCGTGGATTCGAATGTGCTGATCTTTGAACGTATTCGCGAAGAACTGCGAAATGGGAAGACTCCACCTTCCGCTGTGGAGCAAGGCTTTGCTCATGCCTGGATCACGATTGTAGATACGCACGTGACCACGATTGTTTCGGCGGCGATTCTGTTCCTCTTCGGCACGGGACCGGTGAAAGGATTTGCAACCACACTGGTTTTCGGTTTAGGCGCGAACTTGTTTACAGCGGTTTTTGTTTCACGAGTGATTTTTGATTGGATTTTGAGCCGAAAGGCAGTCGGCGAGGCATTGAGTATTTAGGTGATGTCATCCAGAACTCGCCCGCTGAAGTGGGCGAGAGAGGGATCTTACGATGCGATTGGAATTATCTGTGGCGTGAACAAGATTGGCACTTGGATGTGCGTACGACATCGTGGTGCTCGACGACAGCATTCAAGATTGCGAACTGACGTAAGATTCCTCACCCGCCCGCTTCAGCGGGCGTGTTCGGAATGACAGAAGGGTTGAAGGGGTTAAAGCAGCGTGGAATTTTTTCGCAATGCGAACATAGATTTCCTCGGCAAGAAGTGGTATTTCCTGGCCTTTTCGCTGGTCTTCAGCGTGGCGGGAATTTGCTCGATGCTTTTCTGGCATAGGATTCCGCTGGGCATCGATTTCCGGGCCGGTACTCTGGTTTATGTGAAGTATTCCCATGCGCCCGATAGCAATGCTATCCGCGCGGCGATGGATCGAGCCGGCCTGACCAATGTCCGAATTCAAAGCTACGGTGCGGCTGGTAGCAATGAGGAATTGATCGATATCCCGCAGGCGAGCGATCAGGCGCTTGAGAGTCCGAAGGAGAAAATTGCTGCTGTGCTGCAAGGAAACGTGCCCGCAGGCAAACACGACCTGAATAACACCAGTTCCCTGGCCCTGAGTGCTGAGCTGCTGAAGAGAGATCCACTACATCTCGCCACTGACGCGCAGCAGCGCTACACCGCAATTGCCCAAACGATCGCCAATTTTCGCGAGAAGACAAAGGGCGGAGTGCTGGCGAGCTTTGACGAATTGAGAGGAGTGGTTGATCCGGCTGTGTTGGCTTCGCTCCAAGAGGGGTTCTTCCTCTCCGATTTTAATGTCTATCAGGTAGAGAGTGTAGGTCCGCAAGTGGGAGCGCAGTTGAGAAAACAGGCTGTACTGGCAACGCTGTATTCCCTCGTAGGCATGCTGGTTTACCTGGCATTCCGCTTTGAATGGATTTATGGGGTTGCGGCTGTGATCACGGTTTTCCACGACACGCTGATCACGATTGGCGCGTTCTCGCTTACCAATAAACCCATATCCCTCACAGTGATAGCGGCGATCTTGACCCTGATCGGATACTCCAACAACGATACTATCGTGGTATTTGACCGCATTCGAGAGAACCTGAAGCTCATGCGGAGAGAGAAGCTGTCCGACGTCGTAAATCGCAGCATAAACCAGACTTTGAGCCGGACCATCTTGACGGCGGGTTTAACATTCCTGACTGTGCTTGCTTTGTACCTTTTTGGTGGCGAAGTGTTGCACGGGTTTTCCTTTGCCCTGGTTATTGGCATCTTAATCGGGACATATTCTTCGATCGCCATTGCGGCTCCGATTCTGGTGGCTTATCAGGATTGGCGGTCGGGCCGGAACAGACCGTCAATGGTGGTGCCGGGTGGCGGCGCTGGCCGGAGAGAAAAGGTAAAAGCTAAGGCATAGGTTTCGAAGCGGGTGTTTCGCGCTGGATGCTGTACAGTGCTGTTTGCCCGATTTTGCTTCTTTGCTGCTTGCAAAATAAGCAGGAACTGGGAGCAAACCGGGGATGACCGGTGTCTAAGGCATCGTAGGTCTGTGCAGGGAGAAAACTTATGTTTGAAGATAGCTTAATCGAATCGGGTGGAAGACTGAAAACAAGTAGGCCGGCAACCGCCGCGTTTTCTTTCGGCCTTCAGGCCGTGATTGTCGGCATTATGGTCCTGATCCCGCTGCTGTTTACTGAGGCATTGCCGAAGGCGCAGCTCATGATGGCTTTGGTGGCGCCCCCGCCTCCGCCCCCGCCCCCGCCCCCGCCTGTCGCAGTGAAGGTTGTGAAGCAGGTGCAGACGGACATTATCAACAATCAGCTCCGGACCCCCACCAAGATACCTAAAAAAGTAGAGATGATTAAGGAAGAAGAAGCGCCGCCGCCGTCCATGGGCGTTGTCGGTGGAATCCCCGGAGGAGTGCCGGGAGGATCGATGGGCGGAGTGATGGGATCGATTATTGGTGGGACTCCGACGGCAGTGCCGAAAGTTGCGGTGCAGCGTATTCGTGTGTCTCAGGGCGTTGTCGCCGGGTTAGTCATCCACAAAGTGCAACCCAACTATCCACAGTTGGCGAAAACTGCTCGTGTTCAGGGAAATGTGCAGTTGGCAGCCTTAATCGGCAAAGATGGGACCATCCAGAACTTGCATGTGCTTAGCGGACATCCGCTGCTGACTCAGGCGGCGCTGGATGCAGTCAAGCAGTGGCGTTACAAACCGTACATTTTGAACGGTGAGCCAGTGGAGGTGGATACGCAAATCACAGTGATTTTCTCGCTTTCAGGATCGTAGTCGCGCGACATCGCGATTGCGAGTTGTCCCGGGCCAAATTTACCGGCCCTGTCAGGCTTTCAAAATTGGCAGCAGATAAAGTTCTGAGGAGGATAAGCAACTCATGTTTGCAGCTCATGCAGCAACACACCTGGTAGCTCATATTTCGACGACCGCCACCTGGCTTTTGCAGGACACCGGCGCTCCGCAGTGGGACGCGATTTCCCTGTGGAAAGCAATGGGATGGGTAGCCCGCGGAGTGGTCGTTATTCTGTTCATCATGTCCGGCTGGTCTTTCGGCGTGATGATTGACCGCTGGATGGCGTTCAACGCAGCCCGCAAGCAATCTAGGGCTTTTGCTCCAGCAGTGGCGGGCGCACTGCGGGATGGAAAGATTGACGAGGCCATCAAGGTGGCCGAGCGCAATAAGAAAAGCCATCTGGCCAAGGTAGTCACGGCCGGCTTGATGGAATTCCGGGCCCACCAGGACAGCAGCGACATTCCCGGCGAGACCATCGAAGCTTCCAAGCGCGCACTAGAGCGCACCGAAGCCATTGTTCATGCGGAATTGAAGCGAGGCCTGGGTGGACTGGCAACGATCGGTTCGACCGCGCCCTTCGTCGGACTGTTTGGAACAGTCATGGGCATTCTGAACGCCTTCAAAGGGATTTCGCAGGAGAAGGCGACTGGTCTGGCGGCAGTGGCTGGCGGTATCGCGGAAGCCCTGGTGACCACGGCTTTCGGGCTGCTGGTGGCCATTCCGGCCGTGATGATGTTTAACTATTTGACCGGCCGGGTGGAAGCGTTCGACGTGGAGATGGACAACTCGTCGAGTGAGCTGATTGATTACTTCCTGAAGCGTCGGGGGGCAGTGCGCCGGTAAGGCATACCTCGGTTTCTTGAGTTGCTTGGGTCCGGCGCGGGCGTCCGCTGCCGGACCTTCGTCCACCGAGCGCAACACCCCGGTGCCTCATTCCGGGCAGGAGAAGAATTATGGCAATCAGCATAAGAAACGAAGGTGCGAAGGTCAATTCGAACATCAACGTGACGCCCATGGTGGATGTCATGCTGGTGTTGCTGATCATCTTCATGGTGATCACGCCGATGTTGCAAAAGGGTATTCCGGTCGACCTCGCGAAGGTCAATAATCCGGATACGATGAAGGACGCCGACAAAGAAGACGCTCTAACTGTGGCGGTTACGCGCGACGGCCGCGTCTACTTTGGAAACGATCCTATCGAGCCCGACCAGCTTACCAACAAGATCAAAGACCGGATCGCAAGCCGTACAGACAAGATCGTTTACCTTCGCGCCGATGCGCGTGCGAAGTACAAGTGGGTGGTCGAGGTGGTGGACAATGTTCGTGCGGCCGGGGTGGATGATTTGGGACTGCTGACCGACACGAAAAAGCAACAGAACCCTCCTCCGCCTGGCGCGCCGCCTGCACCTAGCGGAGCAGAATAAGACTTCTAAGGAGATTTTCTATGGGAATGGCAATTGGCGGTAAGGGCGGCCAGAGCTGCGAAATCAACGTGACTCCGCTCATCGACGTTCTATTGGTGCTGCTGATCATTTTTATGGTGATCACACCACTGACTCCGCATGGATTGGACGCATTGGTGCCTCAACCGCCGCCACCCAACCAGCCCAAAAACCAGCAGCCCGACCGCACCATCGTCGTCCAAGTCATTGACCGAGGGCCGGGACAGACGCCAGGCGTGAAAATCAACCAGGACGATGCCACTTGGGACGGGCTGCAGGGACGATTGACCGATATCTTCAAGACGCGCGCCGAAAAAGTGATGTTCGTGAAGGGTGACGATAATATTCCGTTTGCCGATATCGCGAACGTGATTGATATCGCGCATGCCTCGGGCGTGGACAAAGTGGGTCTGATCACCGCCAAGATTGAGGCTGGCGGCTAAAAGAAGCGGGACGATACTGCAGCATGGCGCCTCTGCTCTTAGGCGGAGAGGAGCCGTGCTGTGTTATGTTATGCGGCTGGGCTGTGGGCTGGATTCGGCTGGAGGGGGGGAGTGAACAATCCATGAAACTAGGCCTGAGAATTATGGCATTGGCGGGCGCGGTTGCCATCATGCTGTCCGCAACGGGCTGCGACAAGCTGAGGGCGCGCGACCAATTGAACAAGGGCGTGGCTTCCTATAAGAATGCCAGGTACGAGCAGGCCATTGGCCATTTCAAGCAGGCTGTAACCTATGATCCCGGGCTGCAGAATGCCAAGATCTATCTGGCCGCGGCGTATTTGGCGCAGTACATTCCGGGCGTGGACTCACCGGAAAACCTGCAGAACGCCAACGCGGCAATTCAGCAGTACATGTCGGTGCTGCAGCAGGACCCGAAGAATGTAAACAGCATTAAGGGGATCGCGTACCTGTATCTTCAAATGAAGAAATTTGAAGATGCCAAGAGCTACTATCGCAAGGCAATCGAGCTTGACCCGAATGATCCGGAGGCTTACTACTCGATTGGCGTCATAGACTGGACGCAAGCCTACCAGCCCCGGATGGAAGAACGCGCGAAGCTCGGCCTCCGGGCGGACGAGCCGCTTAAGGACAAGAAACTCTGCGCCAAGCTGCGAGAAGAAGGCGGCAGCGTGATTCAGGATGGCATTGACAGTCTCACCAAGGCCCTGCAGATGCGGCAGGATTACGACGACGCAATGGCATATATGAACCTGCTTTACCGCGAGAAGGCGGACCGGGAATGCGACCAGCCAGAACAACGCACCGCTGACTTGAAAGCCGCTGACGAGTGGGTGGACAAGACAATGGCTGCGAAGAAGGCGAAGGCGGAGAAGCAGGCCGGACCGCAGGGCATCACCATGGACCAGCAAAAGTAGATTTCCGAACCGTGGGACGCAATCAGCCCCTTCTCGACGGAGGGGTATCTTTTTGCCCGCTAAAATTGTGAGTGGCTCCGGAAGCAAGGCCCATTTTGACATTGCGATGTTTAAGAAACTCCTGATAGCGAATCGCGGCGAGATTGCCGTGCGTGTCATTCGTGCCTGCCATGAGCTGGGGCTTGTGGCAGTCGCTGTCTATTCGGACACAGATCGTGGAGCCCTGCACGTGTTGAAAGCCGACGAGGCTTACCGGATTGGGCCACCTGCGGCCAGCGAGTCGTATTTGAGCATCGACCGCATTTTGGATGCCGCAAAGCGCTGTGGTGCGGACGCCATACATCCTGGTTATGGATTCCTATCGGAAAACCCTACTTTCGCGCGGGCTTGCCGGGATACTGGAATCAAGTTCATCGGGCCTTCGCCCGAGTCGATCGAACTCATGGGATCAAAGACCCGCGCCCGGCAACAGATGGAAAAGGCAGGTGTGCCGTTTGTGCCCGGAACCTCGAGAGGAGTGGAATCGCTGGCGCAAGCAGCGGAAATCGCAAAGAAACTCGGTTATCCGGTGATGCTGAAGGCTGCAGCCGGTGGTGGCGGAAAAGGAATGCGCCTGGTTGCCAGCGAAAGTGAACTTGCTTCCGCTCTGGAGGCCGCACAGAGTGAGGCACAACGGTCTTTTGGAGACCCCGAAGTTTATTTGGAAAAGGCGATCGAGAATCCGCGGCACATCGAAATGCAGGTGATCGCCGATGAGCACGGAACCTGTGTTTATCTGGGAGAGCGGGACTGTTCCATCCAACGGCGCCACCAGAAAGTGTTGGAGGAGTCTCCATCGGCGGCGGCAACTCAAGAGATGCGCAGAAAGATGGGCGAAGTCGCCGTGAAGGCTGCGAAAGCGGCAGGATACACGAACGCCGGGACAATAGAGTTTCTGGCTGACGCGAGCGGGAATTTTTATTTCCTGGAAATGAATACCCGCTTGCAGGTGGAACATCCAGTGACAGAGCTTGTCACGGGACTAGATCTGGTTCACTTGCAGATACGCATCGCGGCCGGCGAGAAGCTCCCGTTTGCCCAGGAAGATGTACGCATTCGCGGGCACGCGATCGAGTGCCGCATCTATGCTGAAGATCCTGACAATAATTATTTTCCGAGTCCTGGAACGATCGCTGCGCTCACCGAACCCTCGGGGCCGGGAATCCGCGTGGACAGTGGCATATACCAGGGATGGGATGTTCCAATTGAATATGATCCGCTGCTGGCCAAGCTGATCGGATACGGCGAGAACCGGGAACAGGCCGTCGGGCGACTGAGGCGGGCACTGCCGGAGTATGTCATCGCCGGTGTAAGGACAAACCTGCCGCTGTTTCAACGGATTCTTTCCGATCAAGAATTCATTGCCGGCAAGACAGATACGGGCTACCTTGCGCGGTTACAGGAAAGGTCCCCATCAGAAGCAGGCCAGAGCGGCAACGAGATTGCCGTCATCGCCGCCGGGATCTTCTATGCGCTTAATTCCGGGAAAGACAGGGAAACCCCGATTCCGTCAGCAGTGGCGTCCAACTGGAGAACAGTAGCGCGCGCTGAGGCCCTGAGATAAAGGGATGTTTTACAACATCAGCCTCTGCGGCAAAACTTATCGGCTCGAACTCACAAAGGCGAGCGATGTCCCAATCGACCTGGGGTCTGCAACTAGCGATAAAGTCACAGATCGCTGGGCGTGTCGGCTAGACGGGCGTGAGATCCTCGTCGATGCCGTGCAGATCAGTCCTGCCGTGCTCTCGCTCGTCGTGTACGGAGAATCCTTCGAGGTACGCAACGAGTGCGCAGGAGATGGCCAGGGGCTCTTCATAGGAGGAATCCGCTACGAAGTTTCCGTCCAGAATCCACGGTCCCTGCGAAGCAGAATGCGCATGGGGTTGGTCGACGCGGGTTCGCAGAGGCTGACTGCTTCCATGCCCGGCACTGTGGTGCGGGTGCTCGCGCGCGAAGGCGACAAGATTTCTGCGGGACAGGGAATCATCGTCGTCGAAGCCATGAAAATGCAGAATGAAATCCGGTCGCCGAAAGAGGGGGTCTTGAAGAAGATGCTGGCTCACGATGGCGAAAAAGTGAATGCCGGTGACGTACTGGCCATCGTGGAATAACCGGAAGAATGCTCCCAGATTTTGCGAAATATCCGAAACCGAGTTTCAGGATGGAGCAGGCGGTCAATGCGCGGTGGCGGTCGTATTGAGCACGTGCTGCGCGAAGTAATTATCGATCTTCGCCTGATCCCGCATGACTTCATAATAAGCGGCTTTCAGCAATTGTTCGCGGCGGTCTTGTAACTGCGTTCGAATTTCCTGCTCCACTCGAGGATCGGAAAGATCACGCTGCCCCGCTGGTTCGAACGCAATCAGTTTCACAATCTGAAAGGCGGTTATCTGCTTGATGGCAGGATTTCCCAATGTTATGACGGGAGTGTACTGGCTGGGCTTCAGTTTCAACACGCTCTCGCGGGTGGCCGAATCGGTTTGCCTGACTAGCGCAGACTCAGGAAAAATCCCGATGTCTCCCCCATTGGCCGCAGTTGTTTCGTCCTCGGAGTACGTCATAGCGACGGCGGAGAAGTCCTCGCCCGCCTGCAGGCGCGCCAGAACGGTTTCAATCTTCTTGCGGGCCTCAGCTTCGTTTCGCGCCTTGTTCCCGCCACTCTGCCCTTGTGGGCTGGTGCTTGTGGTCACCAGAATGCGTGCCAGATGATAACGAGGCTCAATGGGATTGAACTCCGCTTGGTGCTGGGCATAGTAACCGGCAATATCCTGCTGGCTGACATTTATCTTGGAAGTTATTTCCTTGTGCAGCACCTTGTCAGCAGTCAGCGTCCGCCGGATGTCACGCTTGAAATCGTCGAGCGAAAACTTCCTTTCCTGCAGCTTCCGCGTGAATTCCTCAGTGCCATAAGGTGACTTGATCTCATTGAGCTTGCGGTCAACCTCATCGTCGGTAGCGAGTAACCCGAGCTTGGCTGCGCGATGCATCAGGATCTCGTTTTCGATCAATTCGCGCAGAATGCTCAGACGCAAACTGGTGGCTTGCTCGTCACTCAACGGCTGAGGTGAGCCAGCGGTCTGGTTTTGAAAATACTTTTCGACATCGGCACGGTAAATCTTTTGCCCGTCAACACTAGCGGCCACATCGTCGCCGGAGGGCTTAAGGCCGCAGGAGGCTGCGAGAGTTGCTACCGCAAGCGCCAGTAAAAGGACGAGAGTTTTCCTGAAATTAGGGGCGAGCTTCAATTCTTTCTCCATTCGAAATGGTGTTACCGTGTGCCCACCGCTTGACCGGAAGGTGCTGTCGGCGCAGGGGTAGCGGCGGAAGCGGCGGGATGCGGCGGAGCAGGAACACCAGCCTGGTGCAGCGCGTTATCGAACAGCGCTCGAAATTCGACAATCGGGCGCGCCCCGTCCATCATCTGGCCGTTGACAAACATCGTCGGCGTACCGCTCACTTCCAGGGACTCGCCTTCCTTAACCGAGGCCTTCACCGCATCGTCGGCCTGGGCCTTGACACAGAGTTGCAGTTTCGCCGTATCCAGCTTGAACTTACCGGCTCCAGTCATGGTAATGCGGTCCAGCGCAGCGAGTTGATTCTCCAGACCTTTCTCCGAGTTCACGACTTGCCGGTTGGTATGGATGTAATCAGCGAAGTCCCAATATGCGTCGCCATTCTGGGCGGCCAAACAATTTGCGTCCACTGCCGCATGCGTTGCCCAGGGATGGATCTCAGCCAGCGGAAAGTCTTTGTAGATGAAAGCCACACGGTCGCCGTATTCTTTCAGCAACTCGGGAAACAGCGTCTGATGGACCTTCGAGCAGAAGGGACACTGAAAGTCGTCGTAATTGACAACTACGACCTTCGCATTCGCATTTCCGCGGACCGGGCGTCCCTTCACGTCGATCTTTTTCATCGTCTCTGCGTACGGGTCCTTGGTCAAATCCATTTTGGTCATCCTTAGCAGCGTCTTCTGGTCTTTGGAGAGCAGGAATTCCAAGTTCTGCGTCTTGCCGTCGCCGTCGAAGGTGACAGTTAGGGCATCGTAATTCGGGAATTCGCTGGCGCGCGGGGGAGAAATGACGACCTTTACGCTTGCAGGTACGTTGTAAGAAACACGAAGCTGGCGCTCGATCCGCTGCGCAAGCTCAGTTGGAGCAAGCTGCGCTGAGCAGCCCAGACAGATCATCAGGAAAACGAAGAAAGTGCGCTTGCACGACATCACCAGAAACCGCCTGACCATAGGGAGTTGCTCAAATTATCTCACAGGGGAGCGCCTAGAAGCAGGGACGGACTAGCCTCGGACGGGAACAATCTGTTCCGGGGGAAGCAGAGAGTTCATAGAGCCTGAGCGGAAGCCTTCCAAATCAAGGGTCACAAACTTGAAACCTAATGCTTTAAAAACCCGGGTGAAGTTGATCGCCATTTCCGGAGTAAGCGCGCGAGGCATTTCTTCGCGAGCGATCTCGATGCGGGCGATGTCGCCATGATGGCGCACACGGAATTGCCGAAACCCGAGCTGCCTCAAGGCCTCCTCGCCCTGCTCGACAGCAGTCAGAGCCTCTGTTGTGACCGGGCGGCCATACTCAATACGCGACGAGAGGCAGGCGGAGGCCGGCTTGTCCCAGATGCGCAGTCCCGCCTCGCGGGCGAGGGTGCGAATTTCCTCCTTGCTGAGACCGGCATCAAGGAGTGGCGCCGCAACCCTGTGCTGCGAAGCTGCGACCTGGCCGGGGCGGAAATCGCTTTTGTCGTCCAGGTTCACACCATACACAATGGTTTCAAATCCATGCGAATTGCCGAAACTCTCCATTAGGGTGAAAAGCTCGTCTTTGCAATGAAAGCAGCGGGAAGAATCGTTGCGGACGTATTCGGGACGATCAAGCTCCTCCGTGTGAATGATTTCGAGAGGAATACTCTGTTCACGGGCGAACGCAATGGCGTCTGCGAGCTGGAAGCGGGCCAGGCTGGGCGAATCAGCAATCACTGCCAGCATGTCAGTGCCCAGAGCCTGATGCGCAGCCCATGCCAGGAAAGCAGAATCAGTTCCTCCGGAGCAGGCCACCAGAGTGCGCCCCAGGGACCGGAGCTGACGGTCAAGGGCAGTGCGCTTGGAGGCCAGTTCGATGGATGCCGTCATAGAAATATCTTATGCCGAAATTCAGGCGTCGGTTGCACCGGTTAGAAGAGCCGTTCTCCCCGCCTCAGATTTCCAAAAGCGCCCACATTTGCGAGTGAAAAAGTGAACCGGAATTGATTTTCATTTCGCACCGATGCCAGCGCAAAGCACCGGTATTCGATGTCTACTCCACAGCAATCCCAATTGTAAGCGAGCTGGGCTGAACCATATTGGAGCTGCCTGAGCCTCGCGTCAAAGCCTAGGCTGGCTGCCCCGCTGAATCCGATGCGGTTCGCGCTCCCATAGCCGAGGACACCCCGAAACTGATTGAATTTCTCCGCCGCGGCGATGGTGTTTGAGGCGGAGACTTCACTGGGAACGTGCAGAAACGCGTTTCCAGCCCCCACCGTGAACAGTCCGATGTGATGATTGAAGAGGACGGTGCTCGTATTCACACGTCCAGCCTGGAAATCTTAATCCACGTCCCATTCCAGGTCGCTGCGAGCGTTGGTGGAGACCCGCAATCGCGAAATCAGCGGTGAAAGACGGCGTGCTTCGGTCAGAAATGCGATGCCCGTCAAATCCACGGCGCTGGTGAGAACGTTGCGCCTACCCGGAACTAGCGCGCCGCCAAAAGTGGTATCCAGAAAATACTTTTGCGCCAGCTCCCAAGTGACGATTTCACGAGTGTCCGGCTGCTTGGGACACGGTTGTTCACGCGTGCGCTGGCTGTGCTCCCATGGAACGCGGCTGGATGGTTGAGCCGCTCCGGCAATCAAAGCAGGTATCCCATCCGGACCGCATTTGTCCGGCTCGGAAGAGGTGCGCTTGGCATATAGACGGTTCACAATGGCGTACTCAACTCCATTGCTATCGCTGAGGATGTCACGATCGTCAAAACGCAGGATGTGCGAGAAGTTCTCCACTCCGGTGACGTAGGTGTATATGATTCGTGGTTCGATCGCATGCTTCCACTTTCGGCCAAGAACTTCGTGATCGAATATCCGGTCAAGCGCCGGCGGGCGGAGTTCGACTGACCCCGCAAGTGCCTTCCGGTTTATGGTTTTCGAAATCGCGGTGCCCACGTCCGTAAGGGCGACACCACCCGAAGGAACTAGTTGCTGGGTATAGATCGTGTCTCTTAGAGAAAGCTCCGGACGAAAACTCCAGCCTCTGACCAACAAGGGCAGAGATACGACTGGGTTCATGTCGAAGCGTCCCAGTAAGGGAGCGGTGCTGAAGGAAGGTTCGCTGCGCGAGAGTCCTTCGGCAGCAGCCTCAAAGCTGGCGTGAAAAGGCCAATTTCCCAGTTGCTGGTCCACCCTTGAGATCTCAACTCCAGGCGCATGAAGAATGGTGATGACGTCTCCTGGCGTGGTGCTTTGGAAGTCCTGGTAACGCCTGGTAGTCGCGTTCATAAAGAAACTGCCAGTGGTGTTAGAAAGGAATCCTGGGAGCGGACTTCGGAGTTGACCGCCTGTGTAAAGACATCAGTGAACGCCAGCCGAAAGACATAGGAACTGAGATAGTCGATATTCGCGACACCGCGGAAATTGTGGGCAAACTCGACTTCAGAATTTAGCCGGGCTTCGGTGGCGCCCTGGTTCACTCCATTGAGCCGGCGATCGAAGACGCTAAAGAAAGTCAGGTCCACGAACGAGTCTTCCGATGGGTGCGCGCGGAACTCACCGTCTGGCGCCCACCCCCGTCTGGAGAAGTATTCGGCCCCTGCGAGTAAATCCATGCTGCGGCTGATGGCCCAGAAGGCGGATTCTCCCATAGTAAAGCCGCGGGTCGAAGAACGTCCCAGGTTTGAAATCAAAAAACCTGACTGCCGCGGGACTTTCTGCACAGGATGCGTCGCGAAAGGAAGATACAGAACTGGGATGCCTTCGACGCGAAAATCGCTATGGTAAATCTTTGCGTTGCCTCCAACATCCACCACAACCTTGCGCGAGGAGAACTGCCACTTAGGGCGAGGCAGTTCGCACGTGGTCACGGTACCGTCATTGACGACGTAGTGGTCCGGACCGACCTTCTCCACAACTTTGCCGGTAAAACAAAACGGATTGGAACTGGTAAAGATGTTCCGGCTTTTCCGGACCTTCAGCCCGATGCTTCCAGTCACGTTCTCAAACCTGCCGCTCTCGATCCTCAATTTGTATTTGCCACGCGAGGCCTGGATGTGCTCGTCGTTGGGCCCGCCCTCGAGCAGCAGGTGACCTTCGCCCTGGACTTGTCCTGAATCGGAGTTGTAAATGACCTCGTCCGCAGAAAACGTGTAAGTCTCATAGTCGATTTTGGCGTTGCCGCGTAGTTTATACACCGGCCCGTCCTTTTCCTGCTGCAGCGCCTGGATGGTGACCGGCTGTGAGGATCCATGAGGGGCTTCGGGCAGGTTCTGGTGTTCGGACGAGGTGGGATGCAACTGGCTGGTAACTAAGCGTGGTGCGAGTAGCAGATGACAAAGCACCGCCACCGTGATAAGCAATCGAGTGCGGGAAGCCATCGGGAGCGCAATGAGTCCGGCAGATATCAGAAAGCACGGGACTTTGCGAGAAGGTAGCACGTTCACGCCTCTCGAGGCAAAGGACCCGGCTGAGTTTGTTTCTCCTGCGGCACCGAAGCTATGCCGAGGAGAACAGAGTTTGACTTGCCATGAACCCACCTGAAGTCCAATCCGATCCCGATCCAGCGACGACATACTTCGATCCGGATGGACCGGATTGCAGCGAGCAGCAATTCTCGGCTAGCTTGGATGCCCAGGTTGAGCGCCCACGATTTGTGGTGGATGCACAGGAAGATTGCAGGGAAGAACCACATTCACAGTCCCAGGACCGGGACTGTATGGCCGCCAACCGTGCTGAAACCGGATCCACAGAGTCTTCCGGTACGACCGAGAGCCGTACCATCACGACCAACCAGGAGCAGTCCTCAACAGATAGCTCCCTCCCTGTGGGGGATGGAGCCTCCGACGGGGAGCGCGACTGGCGCGACCAGGTCAGCGCCAAAGTGAGCAGCTACAAGTCACGCAGGCCACGCAAAGACCGATATCCGTCATTGCGATTGCAGTTCGAAGCAGGCACAAATCGTAACCGGACCACCGAAGAGGCTGCGTCGTTTGTTTCAGAGACCGTACGCGGGCCAACGGCGATCGAGAATGCGCCTCAGCAAACGAGGACGCCGATTTTCACTGACTCGACAGCGCGAGTACTGGAATTTCCACGGACTGCTCCACCGGTCAGGACTGACGAACTTGCTGAGCCCATGATGGACCGGCCTCGCATCCTAGAGGCGCCGGAACTGCTGCCTCCCCCGCCGGCGTTGGGAGGCATTCTGATGGAAGCGGTCAGCGAGCCGGAGCCGGATCGGCGTCCAGGATTGGACTTGCCGCTGCAGTCGGCCGCACTTTCGCGGCGAGCTCTGGCGGCAGGGGTCGACGTTCTGATAGTCGCGGTTGCGGTGATCGCTTTCAGATATGTCTTCTTCCGAATTACTGGCGCTACTCCGCCATGGCGAATCGATGTCGAACTTGCAGGCTGCTTGATGGCTGCGCTGTGGCCGGCCTACCAGTACGCGCTCCTGATCTTCTGTGGGACGACTCCAGGACTGCGTCTCGCGAGACTAGCGGTGAGTCGATTCGACGGCACACCTGCCTCGCGAAATTTGCGTCGCTGGCGCGTGCTTGCGTCGTTGCTCTCTTGTGTTTCCCTCGGCCTGGGCTACGCGTGGTGCTTTCTGGATGAAGACCAGCTCTCATGGCACGACCGCATCACAAAAACGCATCTGGCTCCTACCTCCCGCGAAAGTCACGGTCATCAATCCATCTGATGTGTTAAGTTTCTAAGACTATAGCGGTTTAGTCCGCAGGTATATGTCCACAACCCTGGGAAATACAAAGCGTCCAGTCGTCAAGGTGTTCGTTGCCACGACGGTGCTGTTGAGCTTCATCTCGTTCTGGCGCGCGGCTGCGATCGTCCTCGCAGATCTCGGATCTTCTGCGTACTACGTTGGTGGAGACGCAGAGAAGGTCATTGGCAAAAGTGCGCCCTGGTTCATCCTCGCGGTCATGCTGTTCGCCAATTGTGTTCGCGCACTCTACATCGAATCAACCAGCATGTTTGTGCGTGGCGGCGTTTACCGCGTGGTCCGGCGTGCGATGGGGAACACCCTGGCGAAGTTTTCGGTTTCTGCGCTGCTGTTCGACTATGTGCTGACCGGGCCGCTCAGCTCAGTTGTGGCTGGAGAATACCTAGCCGGCTTCATCGAAGACACAGCGCGCTATGCTGGGCATCCGCTGCGCCATTTTCCCGAGAACGCGTTCGCCGCTGTTTTCGGAATACTCGTCACACTTTATTTCTGGTGGAAAAACACCCAGGGCATGCACGAGTCCAGCCAGAAAGCGGTGCAGATAATGGCCATCACTACAGTGATGGTCGTAATTCTCATTATCTGGTGCGTGGTCACTCTCTTCCATGTTCCTTTCCAGGTTCCTCCGAACCCGCTTAAGTACGGGATTGTTTTGAACAAAGAATCGCTCGGATGGTTGAGCGCTCTGAAAGGGAGCTGGCTCAGCCACCTGACAATGTTCATCGTCTTTGTGGGCTTCGGCCATTCGGTGCTAGCCATGAGTGGCGAGGAAACCCTGGCTCAGGTGAACCGCGAAATCGCGCATCCCAAGTTGAGAAATCTCAAAAAGGCCGCAGTGGTAATCGGAATCTATGCGCTTCTGTTTACCGCCCTGACTTCGTTTTTCGCGGTGATGATCATTCCCGACAGCGTTAGGCATGAGTACTTCGGGAATCTCATCAGCGGCATTGCGATGCACCTTTGGGGACCGCTGTGGGCCAGGTTGGTTTTTCACGGTTTCGTGGTCCTGGTCGGCGTCCTTATCCTTTCTGGCGCGCAGAATACTTCCGTTGTAGGCGCAAACGGCGTGCTCAATCGGGTTGCTGAAGATGGCGTGCTCACCGACGCGTTTCAGAAGCCGCACCCGCGCTATGGAACAAGTTACCGGATCATCAATCTTGTGGTCGGGCTGCAGTTGTTGACCATCATCGTCACGCGCGGAAACGTATTCACACTCGCTGGCCTGTACGCGTTTGGAGTGGTGTGGAGCTTCGCCATGATGGCATTGGCGGTGCTGGTGCTGCGTTATACGGAACCGGCGAAACGAGAGTGGAAAGTTCCCGGAAATATTCCGCTCGGCAAGGGTCGTGAACTGCCGCTGGGAGTGATCCTGATCGCAACTGTGCTATTCATCACCGCGGTGGTGAACTTCTTCACCAAATATCAGGCAACTATTGGAGGTGTCTCGTTCAGTTTGGTTTTCTTTGCCCTGTTCACATATTCCGAGCGGCGGGTTGCGAAGCAGCGGGCTGGTAAACCCGAGAGTCTTGACCAGTTCCGTGTCTATGGAAACGAGGAACCGGCGGGCGAAACGCTTGGCGTCCGCCCTGGGAACATTCTCGTGGCGGTCCGCGATCCCAAGAACTTGTATTACTTGCGTGAGGTCTTGCGAAGAACCGACACCAGACAGCAGGATGTTGTAGTCATGACCGCCCGCCTTTATCATCGCGAGCACTCTTTCAGCGGCAGCACTACCTTTGAGGCGAGTCAGGTTTTCGATCACTACGAACAGGAGTTGTTCACAGCCGCGGTCGCCGCAGCAGAAAAAGAAGGTAAACCAATCTCGCTGCTGGTAGTCCCGGCTGCCGACGTCTTTGATTCCATCATAGTGACGGCCCAGCGGCTGGAATCCAGCAGGATTGTTTGCGGCCTCTCTAACAAGTTGAGTCCCGATGAGCAGGCTAAGCTGACCGGCGACGCCTGGGAGCGGCTGCCTGATCCAAAACCGCGGCTGGTAATGGAAGTGCGACTGCCTAACGGCGTCTCTCGCGAATATTATCTGGGCCCGCACGCGCCGCATTTGCGCAACCAGGACCTCGCTCTGCTTCACCGCTTGTGGCTTGAAGTGACTTCTGATCCACGGTTTGCCGGGGCTCACCATTACCACGTGGTCGCGGTCGCTCTCGAAGAATTAGAGCGCGAGCTACAAGGTCCGAGAAGATCCGAAGTCCTCGACAAGCTATGGCAAGAACTTCAAAAGCGATCTGAAGACGACGCGTAGTTCTACGATCCGCGCGAGGAAATTCCGGAGTCCTGCTAACATCTTTCCGTGACCACAGATTCGAATATCCGCGCGCGTTTCGCCCCTTCCCCAACTGGACATCTCCACGTTGGCAACGCGCGCACGGCTCTCTTTAACTGGCTGTTTGCCCGACAGCGCGGCGGCGTCATGGTGCTTCGCATCGAGGATACCGATGTTGATCGCAGCGAAGCCCGCTTCGAAGATCAGCTCATCGCTGATCTCAAATGGCTGGGACTGGATTGGGACGAAGGGCCGGACGTGGGCGGCGCCTTCGCTCCTTATAGGCAATCAGACCGGCTTGCAATCTATCGCGAGCATGCGGAAAGGCTGTTGAGCGAGCACAAGGCTTACTTGTGCTTCTGCGGCGAAGAAGACTTGCAACGGGAACGAGAGCGGGCGGCGGCCGAACACCGGCAGCCGATTTATTCAGGTAAATGCCGCGCGATTGATCCGGAACAGGCGCAGCGGCGGCGCGCAGCGGGAGAGGCTTGTGCAATTCGTTTGCGGATTCCCGAGCACCCGATCCGCTTCCATGACATCGTTCACGGACCTGTCGAGTTCTCGAACGAAGTAGTGAGTGATCCCATCATCCTGCGTTCGTCAGGCATGCCGGTCTACAACTACGTGGTGGTGATTGATGACGCATTGATGAAGATCACGCACGTGATCCGGGGCGACGATCATCTCTCGAACACTCCCAAGCAGGTAGCATTGTACGAAGCGCTCGGTTGGCCCGTGCCCGAGTTTGCGCATCTTTCAACGATCCTAGGCGCTGACAGAGAGCGGCTCTCGAAACGCCACGGCGCGACTTCCATCGCAAACTTCCGCGATATGGGAGTTCTGCCCGAAGCCCTGGTGAACTATCTGGCGCTGCTGGGTTGGGCTCCGACCGGCGGTACGCGCGAAATCTTTTCGCTGCAGGAGTTGGTTAAGGAGTTCTCGCTGGGGCGGGTCACGCCGTCACCGGCAGTCTTTGACATGGAGAAGCTGTATTGGCTGAACCGGCATTACATCAAACAAAAACCTGTAGAACGGCTCGCGACAGTAGCAAGGCTGTACTTTGAAGACGCTGGACTACTGGCACAGCCTTTAGATTCCGGAATGGAGATTTGGTTCGACCGCGTGTTGGCGCTTGTGGCGCCGTCTGTGGACCGCCTTGATCAATTGCCGGAGCGTGCCAATCTGATTTTTCACTACGATGCGAAGGCAGCGCTCGCTTCTCCGGACAACGCCGAAGTTCTCGGCTGGCCTAACACCGATACAGTGCTGACAAGATTCACGGTGAAGGTTCTCGAAGACGACTTGGCCCGCGAGGCAACACTCACGCCGGAACAATTCAAACACATTGTGAACGAAGTGAAGGCCGAAACCGGAGCCAAGGGCAAAGAGTTGTTTCATCCCATCAGAATTGTGGTTACGGGATCACACTCCGGGCCGGAGTTCGACAAATTGATTCCTATCCTTGAAGAAGGCAGTCATCTGCCGCTGCCGAAGCATGTGTTGAGTGTGCGCGAGCGGGTAGAGGAATTCGCCAAGGCAGGGACGAAGTAATTCAACCGTGGAAGAGCGGCGCTTTCAGCACCGCGCTGCTCGTGCGTTCTGATTAACGCGACGCTAAAAGCGCCGCTCTTCCACGATGATTTGGGCCATATGCTTCAGAAGAAGTCTTTTAGTGCGGGCTGAAGTTCCTGGTTTCGGAATTCAAATCCACTTTCCATTAGCTTTCGCGGCATCACTCTCGCGCTGGCCAGCAGACCTTCATCGGCAAATTCGCCAAACGCCAGCCGTGCAGCGAAGGCCGGAACTGGGAAGATCGCCGGCCGCTTCAGCACTTCTGCCAGAATCTTCGTAAATTCGGCACTGGTTGCCGGATTTGGAGCAGTCATGTTGACCGAGCCTTTCAAAGATTTGTTTTGCAAAATGTGATGGACCGCACAAACCAAGTCTTCAATGTGAATCCAACTCCACCACTGGCGTCCGCTGCCTATTTTCCCTCCCAGGCCCAGACGAAATGGCAAAAGCATCTGCTTCAGCGCGCCGCCGTTCGGGCTCAGGACTAATCCGATTCGCAGATTCACGGAGCGAATGCCGGCGTGAGCAGCAACTTCGGTCGCGGCTTCCCACTCCCGGCAGACTTCGGCAAGGAAACTGGTGCCAGAGGGGCTTTCTTCGTTCAAAATTTCTTCTCCACGATTACCGTAGTAGCCGATGGCGGAGGCGCAGATGAACGTCTTTGGCGGTGTGGCGGCCTTCGCGAGCGCATTCGACAGGTTCTGTGTGCTCGCCACACGGCTGTCTCGGATGCGCTTCTTCTTCGCTTCCGTCCAGCGTCCGGCGACACTTTCGCCAGAGAGATGGATGATCGTGTCAAAGCCGGAGACGAGGTCTGGCGGAACCGTGTGCATAGGGTCCCATTGGACTTCGTTTGCGTCCCCTGTCTCCCGTCGCGCCAGGCGAGTGACCTTGCACCCGTGCGATTCGAGAGAAGACACGAGGGCGGAGCCGATCAGTCCCGAAGCACCGCTGATGAGGGCACGAGCCACGCCGACACTGTAGCATTTCGAATGGCCCATGGGGGGACAGCCGCCCTCGGCTGTCCTGTCGAGCGAAGCTCGACATTGTCGCAACACAGAAGAACCCTGCTCGCCAAGCGGACAGCCGGGGGCGGCTGTCCCACATTCTGGGCCGCCCGATATAATCAGAAACAAGGAAACAGGCCCACCGGAGGCCGTCGCTCGTGGGTTCGCGGGCGAGGCGCCCGCGCCGCACCAATCCTAACTTCCGGCAGGCACTAATCTAGGCATGACGACGCTACGCGAACAAATCGCGACCAACATGCTCACGGTGACGAAATTCCGCGAGCTGTTGCGGAATATGCGCGAGAACCGGCCGAATGATGACCTGGAGCTGGTTCGCAAGGCCTACGAGTTTTCGCAGACGCACCACTCCGGCCAGCATCGGGCGTCGGGTGAGCCTTACCTGGTACATCCGCTGGAAGTCGCTCTAGTCCTTGCCGAAATGAAAATGGACGGCGTCGCTGTGGCTGCAGGTCTGCTGCACGATTCAGTGGAAGACACTTCGGTCACGATCGTCGACATTCGCAAGGAATTTGGCGAGCAGGTCGCGCACATTGTCGAGGGCGTCACCAAGATCAGCAAAATTGACTTTGCCTCGCGCGAAGAGCAGCAGGCAGAGAACCTGCGCAAAATGATGCTGGCCATGGTAGACGACATTCGTGTCGTTCTGATTAAGCTTGCCGATCGTCTGCACAACATGCGAACGCTCGAGCACTTGCCGCCAGATCGCCAGCAGAAAATCGCGCGAGAGACGCTGGATATTTATGGGCCCATCGCGCACCGGCTGGGAATGGGCAAAATTCGCGGAGAGCTGGAAGACCTGGGATTCCGCTATTTGGATCCCATCGGCTACCAGCAGGTCCATGATGCGGTCGAGGCGCGTCGCAAGAAAGGCGAGCACTTCCTCGCTAGCGTCGAGCGCGTCTTACGGGACAAGCTTCAAGAAGCGGGAATCACCGCCAAAGTCGAGAGCCGGATTAAACGGCTTTACAGTGTCCACAAGAAACTCTTGAAGCAGCGCATCTCGGTTGACCAGGTTTATGACCTTTACGCCATGCGCGTGATCACACGGTCGGTGCAGGACTGCTACGCGGTTCTGGGCATCGTGCACAACGTTTGGCGTCCGGTGCCGGGGCGGATTAAAGACTTTATTGCCATGCCCAGGCCGAACTTGTACCAGTCGCTCCACACCTCGGTCATCACGGAAGAGGGGACGAGTTTCGAAATCCAAATTCGGACCGAAGAGATGCACCGGATGGCGGAAGACGGAATCGCCGCGCACTGGAAGTACAAAGACGGTCCAGTTTCGGCGCAGGATGAACAGCGGCTCGCCTGGCTCAGGCAGGTTGTCGAGTGGCAGCGGGATGTCTCTGATCCCAGCGAGTTTCTTTCCACTCTAAAAATCGATCTCTACCCGGAAGAGGTTTATACCTTCACGCCCAAGGGCAAGGTGGTGGTCCTTCCGCGCGATTCAACGCCTATCGATTTCGCTTACACCATCCATACCGAGGTCGGGCACACCTGTGTGGGGGCGAAAGTGAACGGGCGCATGGTCCCGTTGCGTCACAAAGTGCACAGCGGAGACATTGTCGAGATCATCACCCAGCCGGGGCACAAGCCCAGCCGGGACTGGTTGAGCGTAGTTCGCTCGTCACGCGCGCGAAACAAGATCAAGCATTGGCTGAATATTCACCAGCGTGAACGGGCGATTGAAATTGGCAAGAAGCTGATCGACAAAGAAGCGCGCAAATACCGGATTTCGTTAAAGGAAATCAAAGACGAAGATTGGCAACGGATCGCGTCTGATTATGGCTTGGGACAGCCAGACGATTTGATGGCTGGCATCGGGTACGGAAAATATTCGGCCCGCCAGATCCTGGGGAAACTCGCCCCGGCCGCGGAACAGCCGGCCGCGCCGGCTGAGGAGGAATCAGGGATTGGCAGCGTAGTGCGCCGGGTTTTTGGCGGAGACCACAGCAACGCGATCCGCGTGAAGGGCCACGGCGACCTGCTGGTTTATCGTGCACGTTGCTGTAATCCCATCCGTGGAGAGGCGGTTGTCGGCTATGTGACCCGGGGCAAGGGAGTGGCGGTGCATTCCATAAACTGTCCGAACGTACTGAACCTGATGTATGAACCCGAGCGCAAGATTGACGTGGAGTGGGGCAAAGAAGACGACGCGGCCACGTCCTTTCCAGTAAAACTTACTGTTTTCTGCGATGACCGCTTTGGAATGCTGAAGCAGATTACGGCAGTGATCAGCGACCGCAGCACCAATATTCGCAACATCGAAGCGCGGACCGAGAATGGTCAAGCGAACGTGGATATCGTGATCGAGATTGAGGACCTGAAACATCTGGAGAGCATTATCCAGGGCGTGAGAAAGCTTCCCGGGGTACACGATGTTCAGAGATTGCAGAGAGTGTGAAAGGCGGTCGTTGGTTGTTGGGCGTTGGCCGTCGGCAAACTCGTTTCTTGACTCCTGCAACTTTGGAATTTTCGCCTTTCAATCTACAATCTGCAATCTGAACTCTGCAATCTGAAATCAAGGAGACACATGCGCGAAGTCATCTCCACACCCGATGCGCCTAAGGCGATTGGGCCATATTCGCAGGCGATCCGCGCGAACGGTCTGGTATTCATTTCGGGGCAAGTGGCGATTGATCCGGCGACGCAGCAAGTGGTCGAAGGCGACGTGACCGTTCAGACCGAGCGCGTAATGAAAAGTCTTGCTGCCATCTTGAGTGCTGCGGGAAGCAGTGTGGACCAGGTGCTGCGCTGCACTGTCTTCCTGAAGAGCATGAACGACTTTGCCGCGATGAATGCCGTCTATGGGAAATACTTCAGTTCAGGCCCGCCAGCAAGGTCCACCGTGGAAGTTTCGTGTCTGCCCAAAGATGTGTTGGTAGAGATCGATGTGATCGCGCTGACCCCCATTCCAGATGGTGGAACTTTCTACAAATAGGAGAGAGAAATGTTGAAGCATTCGTTAGTCTTTGCAACTGCAATTGCAATTCTTATGCTGACGGCAGCAGCCGGCTTTGGACAGAGTGATACCACCAAAAAGTCCCCCAATGCTGGTACGCACCCGAGTACCAGTGGGCCGACAAAAGTGACTGGGAATCCGAAAAGAACGCTTTCTGGACTGGAGTACTGGGACATTCAGGTCGGCACCGGCGCGATCGCTTCGACCGGACAGAAAGTGCAGGTCCACTACACCGGCTGGCTGCTGAGCGGGAAAAAGTTCGACAGTTCGGTGGACGCAGGCCGGCCATTTTCATTCACGCTCGGCGCCCACGAAGTGATTAAGGGTTGGGATGAAGGTGTGGCGGGAATGAAAGTCGGCGGCAAACGCCAGTTGCGCATCCCGCCAGACCTTGCGTACGGAGAGCGCGGGTATCCAGGAGCAATCCCGCCGAATGCGACCTTGGTTTTCGATGTGCAACTGCTGGGTGTGCAGTAAGAATCTCAACCACGAAGGTTAGAAGGGAAAGCCCTCTCTGTCCTCTGTGGTTAAAGCCTTAAGCTTTTACGACTTTGCCGCTGCGCAGACATGAGGTGCAGACGCGGATACGCCTGGCACCACCCTTCACCTTGGCGTGCACCGGGCGCAGATTGACGTTCCAGCGTCGCCTGGTCACATTGTGGGCGTGGCTGATGTTATTTCCAAATTGCGGCCCCTTGCCGCAGATCGCGCAAACTTGTGCCATGACTGCTCCAGATGGTTGAGTGCTTGACGCTGAAACTATAGATTTTAAGCTATTTTCGCGGTTTTGGCGAGTCGGAAGCACCGCCCAGGAACAACCTCTTTCAGCCCTTCCCGTGGCATGATGACAATGAGGCGATTGCATGAGGACTTTTCGGATTCTTTTTCGTGTATTGACCGGGGCCGCAAGTCTAGCGGTTCGGTTGGCCGCGATTGTACTTCCGCTGCTGTTTATATCTAACGAAGTTCAAGAAGCCGAGTCCGCGAAACAATATGGCGGTCACGTTTCCTTATTTACTTGGGTCGTCGGCTAGGCGATAGCGCTGGCCGTGGTCGCGCTGATGGCACTCCTCTCGTTCGCGCTATTTCGATTCGCCGTCACCGGGAACATGTCTCCTCTTTGGCGGAGGAAGGCTTCCGGAGACTGAATGTCAGCGTCACCAATGACGAACGACCAACGACGGCTTCTGCGATACTGAATCCATGCCCTCCGCCGATCCGAAATCCGTCAAAGTGCACTTGACCGCCGGGACCGGCGTGGAAATTGAGTGGAAAGACAGGCACTTCTCCCGATACCCATTTCCTTTCCTGCGCGATGCCTGCCCGTGCGCGCTGTGCGACGAAGAGCGGAGCAAGACTGGACGCCAACCGGGCGAGCCTCCGCACACCAAGCCCGGCGAGTTGCCCATGTTCAAGCCGAGCGCGAAACCGGTCTCTGCGGAGCCGGTCGGCAAGTACGCGCTGAAATTCAAATGGAACGACGGCCATGAGCTGGGAATTTACTCCTGGCAGTTTCTCAGGGATGTATGCCCGTGTGAGGAATGCCGCGCTGCGACTAAGACGAGAGCGGGCTGAAACAAACCCGCGACTTCACTGTGTCCGAGCGGTCTTTTGTGCGGCCTGGAGCGCCTTTTCCAACTCGGGGTGCTCGGCTAGAACTTCCGTCATTGATTGTCTGCCCATCCCCTCGCCCCATTTCTCTCCCGCCGCTTGTAGCTCGCCCAACACTTTGGGCATTACCTTGAGCATTTTCTGCCCCATCGGCGTCTCATACAAATGGATCAGCTGTTTGATCTCATCGTCGGAATAATATTTGTCATAGATGGGTACCGCGAGATCGAGAAGTTGCTGCGGATCGCGCTTGGAGTGGAACTTTTCAAAAAACAAATCAATCAGATTTTCGCGGTATTCCCCAGGAGGGAAAGAATTCGTCATCAGTGGACGGATGTTTCCTTCCATGCTGTCCATGGTCTGGGTGGCGAGCGCGCCGGCACTAGTCAGATCTAAAAGCCGGCGAATGTCAGCCTCCTTGGCTTGCTCGACTTGTACTCGTGCACGGCTCGCTTTGGCGGCCGCCGCGATGCTCTGATCGGAGGCCTGGTCAGTGCCGCCAGATGAAGCGTCCTGAGCGGCGCAGTGCGCCACAAGCAAGAGAGAGCTGGCAAATGCGACAAAAAGTTTCATGGAACACTCCTTGACGAAGGATCGAACGATACTACCCCGAATTAAAGTCGGTGCGAGATGACGTTCGACGGTGCACTGTGGGAATCAAAGTGTCGGCCGGAACAGGAAGCTGGCTTTCTAAATGCGCGTTTCCGGCATCCTGTAAAATCCAATCAACGACTCTCGGAGACCGTTTCCATCTTTGTCTTTTCTCTCACAACTCAACCCGCAGCAGCGCGAGGCTATTGAAACCATAGAAGGGCCAGTGCTCATCCTGGCGGGCGCTGGGAGTGGGAAAACGCGCGTCATCACGTATCGCATTGCACATTTGATCGAGAACGTCGGCGTGATGCCGGAGTCCATACTTGCGGTGACATTCACCAACAAAGCTTCTGCGGAAATGGGGGGGCGAGTCGAGGAGCTGGTCGGCAGGCTGTCCATCGCTAAGCCGGCGATTTCGACTTTTCACTCTTTCTGCGTACGCATGTTGCGGCGG
>Ga0209648_10000019_pt1 | contig 91309 bp, 90 predicted proteins | sample GraSoi2013_115cm_FD_185830 | JGI IMG/M metagenome (GOLD analysis project Ga0209648, IMG submission 185830) | Grasslands soil microbial communities from the Angelo Coastal Reserve, California, USA - Sample 9_17_2013_115cm (SPAdes) (version 2) | ecosystem: Environmental > Terrestrial > Soil >... | reverse complement strand
CATGTGGAATTGGGCTCGGCAATGACCACGGGAGAGATTTCCGGCGGCTACACGCTCGGACTTGGCGATCCGTACCCGCTGAGCGGGAAGGTCTCGATCAAGAATATTGACCTGGACCCCTTTCTGCTCACCGCATTCCACCTGAAAGAGTTTAGCGGCCATGCGAACGCCGATGGCGACATCTCGATAAATGGTTCGCTTAAGCAGCCGGAGAACATCATTGCGGATGCGAACTTCTCGCGCCTGGCAATGAATTACGCCAACGTGCGGCTGGAAAACACTGGCCCGGTACACTTTCGATCGACAAAAAACAGCCTGGAGATCGACCCGGTAACTCTGCGAGGAACGGACACCAATTTGCAGATTGCCGGTTCGGTTCAATTTGCCGGGCGCCGCGCCGTGAGCTTGCGCCTCAATGGAGCTCTGGACCTGCGACTTCTCAGCGGTTTTGTGTCTGATATCGACACACGTGGCCCCGCACAAATCAATGCCTCTTTTGAAGGGACGCTGGACCGGCCGCGGATCACCGGCCGGGTACACATCGAAAACGCCTTCGCTCGCGCTAAGGATTTTCCAACCGGACTCAGCGGCATCACGGGCGACGTGGTGTTCGACGCGACGCGCCTGTACCTTGAGAATATGAGCGCGGAGTCAGGCGGAGGCACGCTGCATCTTTCCGGCAGCGTGAACTATTCGGAGACTCCGCTTCGCTACGACATCAACGTGCGCACCGATCGCGTGCGCATTCGCTACCCGGAGGGCATGAGCTGGCTTGTGGGAGGTTCGCTGAGGCTTACCGGCACGCCGACGGCAGGTCTACTCTCTGGAAGAGTTATAATCGAGCGCGTAACTCTTACACAAGGTCTCGAAGTTGCGAGCCTGCTGGTGTCGGCAAAGGAAGGCATCACAAGCCCAACCACCAGTTCGCCGTACTTGCGAAATTTACAGTTCGACATAGAAGCGCTGTCGGCGCCCGATGCACGCATGGAATGGCCCGGAGCACAGCTACAGGCTGACGCCAATCTTCGCGTGCGGGGCACTTGGGAGCATCCGATTCTCCTCGGACACATCCACATCCTGTCCGGTGATTTGTATTTTGCGGGGAACCGGTACCGAGTTACCCGCGGAGATTTGAACTTTTCCAATCCCTTCCGGCTAGATCCAATATTGAACGTGGAAGCAAGCACAACGATCCAGCAGTATGAGATTACGTTGAATTTCAATGGTCCGGCCAGCAAGCTCACGCTGGCGTATCGTTCCGATCCGCCCCTTCCGGCAAACGATATCGTGACCTTGCTGGCGCTGGGGCAAACCAGCTCTGAGGCGACAGCGCGCAGCGGCGGCACATCGCAGAGCGGAACGGCAGGGGCCTCGGCGATTCTTTCAGAAGCGATTTCCAGCCAACTGGGCGGACGCCTGGAACGGCTGTTTGGGATAACCCGCTTTCGCGTCGATCCTGGACTGGCGGGAGTTGGGTCGACGGGCTCCCAACAAAGCGCGGCGTCGCGCGTTACCGTAGAGCAACAGATTACCCGCAACCTCACCATCACATATGTTTCGAATGTCAGCTCGACGCAACAGCAGGTCATTCAGGTGGAATACAACGTAGACCGAAATGTCTCTATTGTCGGGTTGCGCGATCAGAACGGAACGTTTGGAATCGATATAAAAATCAAAAAGCGCTTTCAGTAGACGGGAAGCGCTTTCCACCGCGCTATTCGGGCTACTCCGGATCTTGCTGTTGCGCGGCCTGTTGTTGAGACGGTTGTACTTGTCCATGCAGTTGTCCGCGGCGTTGCTGCTGCCCTTGGCCCTGACTATTCCAGAGCCGTGCGGACTGGCCGATCTCTGGATTCTGCAGCCTTACCTCGGCCAAGGATTCCTTGGCGGCTTTCGTGCTCGCGGCGCGAGCTGCAGCCTGTGTTTCACGGCCAATCTTTGGCATCTCGGCGGCGACTTTCTGTCCCAGAGGAGAACCGTAAAACTGCAGAAGCCCCTTGATTTCATCATCTGTAAAATGCTTGTCGTAAATCGCCACGAGTTGATCGGTCACCTGATCAACGTCGAGTTTCTTTTGACAGCTGATAGCGAACGCGTTCACAAACGCCTGGCCCTTGTCATTGTTAGGCACGGTGGAGAGTAATTTCTCGCGAGACTGTTCAATGGCTGTGTTGGCGCCGTCTTGCACAAGGTCGCGCGCTCCGACTAGCTCCATCAGCGAGCGAATGTCCGCTTCTTTAGCCGGATCAATTGAGGAATGGGCCTGAGAAGAGGCAGAGCTGTTTTGTGCGCCGGCCGGGCCTTGCGGCGACGCTTGTACGGCGTTCTGCGATGCTCCCTGAATCACCAGAAAAAAAGTTCCGACGTAAATAATGACCAGCGCAAGGACCGCTTTCATGACTGCCTCCGGGGCTGCTCTGCTTGGGTTCCCGCCACGCCAACGATTTTAGAAAGCGCCTTGGAGCAGCGCGACAACATCGCCGGACAGTTGTGCCGCGCTATCTACTGGCCCGGCGTTCAGGTCCGGGTACAGGTAGTGAATTTCTGCTACGATGCCTCGCCATGAACAAAACGGAAATGCGGGGCGGCGCGCTCCCTGGGGCGCCTGAACGCGCTGAAGCCATCGAGCGCGAGGCGGGCCTGCAGCGCAATCTGACGCCGGGGCAACTTGCCATGATCGGCCTGGGAAGCACGATCGGAACGGGCCTTTTTCTAGGCAGCGCCATTTCCGTGAAGCTGGCGGGGCCTGCGGTCATCCTGAGTTTTGTTGGGGGAGCCTGTATCGCGGTGACGATGATGTGGGCGCTGGCGGAGATGACCGCGGCACACCCGGCGGCGGGATCGTTCGGACTTTACGCGGAGATGTACCTGCATCCGTGGGCGGGATTTGCCATTCGCCTGACTTATTGGCTGTGCATGATGGTGGTAGTCGGCAGCGAAGTCGTGGCCGCATCGATTTATTGCAAGTTCTGGTTCCCGGAAACCGCGTCGTGGATTTGGATTGGCTTGTTCTCGCTGGTGATTCTCTATATCAACTGCAGCAGCGTGGGAAATCTTGGAACATTCGAATACTGGCTGTCGATGGTCAAGGTAGTGACCATCGTTGCTTTTTTGATCCTGGGGGCTGCGCTGCTGTGGGGCTTGGGATTTCCTAAGGTCGGCTTTGCAAACTATACAGCGCATGGCGGTTTTCTTCCGAATGGGTGGAGTGGCGTTGGGCTGGGTATTATTTTGGGACTCTTCAGTTTCTTTGGGATTGAAGTGGTAGGGAGCACAGCCGGCGAGGCAGCGGACCCTAAGGTAGCGGTTCCGAAGGCTCTGAGCAGGACACTCGTCGTGCTGGTGCTGTTTTATGTTGGCGGGCTCGCACTAGTAGTTGGCATTGTCCCGTGGACGCAGATCGAACTCGTTGAGAGTCCTTTCGTACACGTCTTTCAGACCGTGGGAATCCCCGCGGCGAGCCACATCATGAATTTTGTGGTGCTGACAGCGGCGCTCTCCAGCGCTGTAGCCAATTTGTATTTCGCTGCGCGGTTGGCTTTTTCCCTGGCGCGAGGCGGGTATCTTCCCGCGTTGCTTGGCCGCTTGAGCAGAAAGAACATGCCGGTGGTTGCAGTGCTGGCTTCTGCGGGGGGAATGGCTGCGGCGCTGGTTTTGTCGAAGTATTATAAGGATTCTCTTTTCGTTTACATGATTGGACTCAGCACGTTTGGCGCGCTTTTTGCATGGCTAATGACGCTCTTGACTCACTTGGCCTTCCGCCGGTTCCACGAACGGCAAGGAAGATCATATCTACAGCTTGGGCCGCCGGGACCGTGGGCGTCGCTCTTGGGGTTTGGAGGAGTGATGGCAGTTTTGCTCTCAACTTGGTGGGTTCCGGGATTCCGCATTACCTTGGTGGCCGGCGTACCCTGGCTGGCCCTTATCACCTTGTGCTATGGGGTGTGGTCGTGGTCACGCGCGCATCGGAATACGTCGACCGTGGGCGGCTCAGAAGGAGTTGCTACAATCGCTCCCATTCCACCAGAGAAATATCGCGGCCCAGAATAATGGCAGTCTCGCGAAGCATCATACGGAGTTGTGGGACGGAGTATTCTTCGTTGGAGGGAATCGTCAGACGGTATTCGTTTAGAAACAAAAACTGATGGCGTGCGCCCGAAAACGGCCCGTCGAAACCTAGAACTCGCAGACGGCGAATGAACTCGCGACGCTTACAAGGAATCCACCGGCTCACGCGCGGGTTCCTTATTCAAGTCAATATTCCCGATGACTGGCAGCCGATGGCGGAGTTTGAGGCCGACAAGAACCCAATCCTCAAGCGTGGACCGGAGTTCTTCCTCACATTCTTTGAGCGTCGGGGCGAAGGAAAGTACGCCTGGGCAGCAGGGGATATGGCCTGAGAAAGTATTATCCTCGAGCTTATCGTACAGTGCCTGACTCATCGCCAGTTCGACATACTCACTCAAGATATATCGTTTGCTCACACACGACCTCTGGCTGCATTATACAGGCTAAAGTTGGTTCGCAGCATCTGGCGTGACGCAATTGGGAGCCGATATGGATCCGCTCTTGAAGTGGCGCGGAGAATTTCCCATCTTGGACCGCAGCACGTACATGATCAGCAATTCACTGGGCGCGATGCCTCGCGGCGTCTACGAGAGCTTGCGCTCCTATGCCGATTCTTGGGCGGAGCGCGGAGTTCGTGCATGGGAGGACGGCTGGTGGGAAATGGCCGTAGGAGTCGGCGACCAGATCGCGCCGTTAATCGGAGCGGGTGCGGGCGAGATTTCGTTGCACCAGAATGTGACGCTAACCCAAGCGGTGATTTCGTCCTGCTTTGATTTTCGCGGGCCCCGCAACAAAGTTGTGATGGTCGAGCTCGAGTTTCCTTCGATTCAGTATTTCTACCACGAGCAACGCCGGATCGGAGCACGCGTCGCAGTCGTTCAGACTCCCGACGACATTCGCATTGATCTGGATCAATTTCTTGCGGCCATCGACGAAACGACACTCCTCGTTCCTATTTCGCAGGTTTTATTCCGCAGCTCCTACATTGTGGAAGCGCGCGCCATTATTGAGCGTGCTCACCGCGTCGGCGCGCACGTGATTCTCGATGTTTTCCAGGCTGCGGGAACGATCCCTCTCGACGTGCATGGCCTTGGAGTTGATTTTGCGGTAGGAGGAGTTCTCAAGTGGCTCTGCGGCGGACCGGGGGTCGCGTACCTCTACGTCCGCGAAGATTTGCGCGCCAAGCTGCGCCCCACGCTCACGGGGTGGATCGCGCACCGCCGTCCATTCGCGTTTGAAACGGGCGGTATCGATCCGCGTGAGGATTCATTCCGCTATCTGAACGGTACGCCCCACATCCCTGCTCTGTATGCATGCCAGTCTGGATTGGACATTCTTAACAAGGTTGGCATTGCGGCAATTCGCGAAAAATCGAAGCGCATGACGGCGCGGCTCATCGAAGGGGCCCGGACTCGCGGCTGGCGGGTGAACACACCGGAAAAACCAGAAGAGCGCGCGGGGACAGTTTCGGTGGAATGTCCGCACTCTTATGAGGTATGCCGCGAACTCCTCGCCCGGAACATCCTTGTTGACTACCGTCCCAAAGCTGGTGTACGCCTTTCGCCGCACTTCTACAATCGCGATGAGGAATGCGATTTCACACTGGCGCAAATGGAAGAGATACTGAAAACAGGAGCGTGGGAAAAACATGCAGCGGCGGTCACGCATGCTTGAGAAAAAAGAATACGCGGCACAGTGTTTAGAGATGATTGAAAAACAGTTGCGCCGCCGGGGCATCGCTGATGGAGGCGTGCTTGCGGCGATGACGGCTGTGCCACGGCATGAATTTGTTTCCGAGGAGCTGCGCTCGCACGCGTACGATGACCTCCCCTTGCCCATTGGAGGAGGCCAAACCATTTCGCAACCATATATCGTTGCAGCCATGACCATGGCGCTGCATTTACAGCCGCACGACAGGGTTCTTGAAATCGGCACAGGTTGTGGCTACCACGCCGCCGTGCTGTCGCGTTTAGCTATGGAGGTTTTCACCATCGAACGAAGGCCGGAGCTGGCTTCCAGCGCTTCCGTCAAGCTGGCCTGCCTCGGCTACGCCAATGCGCATGTACATTGCGGTGACGGTACACTTGGACTCTCAGAGCTCGCTCCTTTTGACGCGATCCTCGTTGCCGCTGCAGCTCCCGCGGTTCCGAAACCGCTCCTTGCCCAGCTTGCCGAAGGCGGCCGGATGATTCTGCCCGTGGGGGGCGCGGAACATCAGGAATTGCAGCTTATCGAAAAGCGTGGTGATGCTTTCCCCACAAAGATGCTGGAAGGCTGCCGATTTGTGCCGCTCGTCGGATACCATGGCTGGCAGGAAACTTTTTGACGATGAGCTCAGCGGCTCCCGACCTCTCCATCATCATCCCTTCGTATAATGAGGAATCGCGTCTTCCGGCCACGCTCGAGAGGATTGGGGAGTACCTTTCGACCTCGGGGCGGAAAGCGGAAGTGTTGGTGGTGGACGACGGCTCGAAAGATGGCACCGCCGCCGTGGCGGAGTATTTTTGCATCAAGATTCCCACCCTTCGGGTGGTTTCGAATGGCGTCAATCGCGGCAAGGGCTACAGCGTGCGCCGCGGCATGCAGGAAGCGCGCGGCCGCATCGCGCTCTTCACGGATGCCGACCTCTCCGCACCGATTGAGGAAGCAGGAAAACTCATTGACGCGCTGGAGAACTACGACATAGCGATCGGCTCCCGGGCGATGAACCGTAGCCTGATCACCGTGCACGAATCTCGTTTCCGCGAATTCGCGGGGATCATCTTCAACATCATTGTGCGAATCATTCTGTGGCTGCCGTTCGTCGATACGCAGTGCGGTTTTAAGGCGTTCCAGCGCGAGCGCTGCGGGATAATCTTCGATCAGCAGACGATTGAGCGATTTGGGTTCGACCCCGAATTGCTGTACCTGGCGCGGCGCCATGGATTGCGGGCGGTTGAAATCCCCGTGAGCTGGGGCCATTCACCAGCCACGAAAGTGAGCATGCTGCGCGACAGCATTCAGATGTTCATCGACGTGTTCACGATCCGGTGGAATTCACTGAGAGGCTGTTATCCCCGCAAAGCGTGATACGCATGTGTACTTTGCTACACAAAGTACTTGACAAGCCCGAGTCTTTCCGATAGCCTTTCTCTTATGGCGACATCTGGCCCACTCCGCTCTCCGCAACGCGAGCCCATCCCCATCGACGCTCGCGCCGCCGATCATCTCCGCTACATCCGTGAAACCATGGAGAGTGCGGCTGAATTTACCGCCGTGCCTGGCTGGGGTGGCGTAGCGATGGGGATGACCGCACTCGTGGCCGCGCTTGCAGCCTCGCGGCAGACGACTCCTCGCGCGTGGCTGGCCGTCTGGCTGATGGAAGCCTTCGTCGCCGTGGCCATTGCGGCGCCCACTGCCGCCACCAAAGCGCACCGTGCCAACTCCGCCCTCTTTTCCGGACCTGGCCGCAAGTTCGTCCTCAGTTTTGCACCCCCAATTGTCGTCGGTGGCTTTCTGACTTTCGCTCTCTATCACGCAGGCATGCTTGCGGCCCTGCCGGGAGTTTGGCTCTCGTTGTATGGGACCGCCATCGTCACGGGCGGAGCATTTTCCGTTCGCGTTGTGCCGGTGATGGGGTTGTGCCTGATGCTGCTCGGCGGCGCGGCACTGTTCACGCCTGCAGCGTGGGGCGATGCATTCATGGCCGCGGGTTTTGGAATCGTGCAGATCGGCTTTGGGTGGTGGATCGCCCGGCATTATGGAGGCTAGCAGGAGATCGCATGGCTAAGTCGTCTACCGCACATCAAGAACGTCTGCAAAGGTCTCGCGAGCGCGACGCCCCTCTGGAAGCCATCCGCAATCCCGCGCGGGAAGCTGTGCCGGCCGACCTGGACCGTCTGATTCATGAACGCATCCGCCTGGGGATTGTAAGCGCTCTGGCTGTTAATCGTTCGTTGACTTTCAATGAACTAAAAGCCCTGCTGAAAACCACCGACGGCAACTTGAGCGTTCACGCCCGCAAGTTGGAAGAGGCTGATTACATTGTATGCACAAAATCTTTTGACGGGCGCTTGCCAAAAACGGAATACCGGCTGGGGGCAGCGGGGCGGAGGGCGCTAGACCGCTACCTGAATCACATGGAAGCCCTGATCCGCGCGACGCGGGAAGGATAAAGCCGGAAAAATTTTTTCCTTTTGACTTTGTATTGTAGAGTAGTTTGCTACACTTTACCGCCGCAGAGAAAGAACCTGCTTATGCCTCTGACATTGCAACAGGTTCCCACGGTGCAACCGGCCAGCGCCCGGGCTGCACGGCTTCACGTAGCCATCATTTCGGACGGCAATGGCCGCTGGGCTACTTCGCGGGGGTTGCCGCGGTCGGCCGGTCACCGTGCGGGGGCGGAATCTGCACGAAAGATTATCAAGGCTGCGCCCCGCATCGGAATTCATACGCTGACGCTTTTCGCACTTTCCTCCGCGAATTGGAAGCGTCCTGCCTCCGAGGTTCAAGCGATTCTGCGGCTGCTTCACGAATACCTTCTCACGGAAACAACGCACTGCATCGACGAAGGCGTTCGGCTCAGCGTCATTGGGCGCCGGGATCGTTTACCCGCTACGCTCCGCCAGGCCATCACGGATTCGGAGGCCGCCACGACCAAGGGCACGCGGCTGCACCTGCGGCTCGCCGTGGATTATTCCGCCCGCGAAGCCATCTATCATGCCGCCTGCCGATTTTACAAAGTCACTGAGCTTTCGTCCGAGTCCTTCAGCACCGTGCTCGCGGAAGTCCACCGCGGGGGCTCGACGGAAGTCGATTTGCTGATTCGCACCGGCGGGGAACAGCGGCTTTCGGATTTTCTCTTGTGGGAATGCGCGTTCGCGGAATTCGTGTTTCTGCAAAAGCGCTGGCCGGACTTTACCGCCACCGATCTGGAGGCGGCCGTGAACGAATTCAGCCGGCGCGAGCGCACCGGCGGCGCGTTGCCGGACGCCATCGCTGGCTAGTCTAATTTAGACTAGAAGTTATCTCATAAATGGTTTTGTGGCAGGGAAACCACAAAACGGCCGTTATGGAGTCAGGCGGAAAGTGATGATTTGGCTGAGTTTCAACACTTTCATCGTGTAAGTGTCGTCCTTTCCGCGATGTCCGAGCATTTATGAGATGGCTTCTAGTAATTCACTATTCTAAATTAGAATAGTTAGAAGAAAGGAAATTCATGTCGGAATTCATGCCGCACTTTGCGCCGGTGGTCGTGCTTTTTTTCCTTGGCACTATTTTAGTGATTGGCATTTGTTTTCTTATTTTGCTCTACGCCGCCGTTCGCCGGTCAGCATTTTTCGCCAAGCTCGGCGGCGGAGCAATCCTTGCGATTGCCGCCGGATATTTCCTTCTTCTGACCGGCGTTTCGTTCGCGAGCAGCGAAGAGGTTTTGCCGGCCGGCGGGTGGAAGTATTTTTGTGAAATCGATTGCCACATTGCCTACTCTCTCGCCGGTGCTCAAACTGCCGCCGCGCTGGGCACAGAGATGCAACCGGTTGCCGCGCACGGTAAATTTGTCGTCGTTCGCGTGAAAACATGGTTTGACGAGCGCACCATCTCCGCTCATCGAGGGAATGGACCGCTCACGCCTAATCGACGCGGAGTCCTCCTTGTTGATGACAGGGGACGGAGTTTCGCGCCCTCACCCGATGGCCAAATGACGTTTGCGCAAATCAGCGGACCATCCACACCGCTCACGCAGCCTTTGCGTCCCGGCGAATCGTATACAACGGACTTTGTTTTCGATGTTCCCAAGGATGTGCAGAAACTGCGGCTCCTGATCAGAGAGGACGATCCTGAAACTCATTTCGTGATTGGTCACGAAAACAGCCTCTTGCACAAGAAGATCTACTTCGCAGTCGATTCCGCTCCACCAACGGCCAAAGCCGCTCGCTAAACTGCTCACAATAAGCAGGTTGCCGAAACATCTCGCATGCTTTCCTACCCCTGACATTTCACTCTGCCCGGTCGTCTAAACCACAGGAGCCAGGAATGGGACTATGGGACTAGCGCTGCCCTGGAAGGCTAGAATCTCTTCCTTGCCGCGCGAACGGGGGACGCGAGTGGAACCTTTCGAGCACCTTGCTGGCGGCCCCGACGCGGCCGCCGTGGATGCGACGAGCGAAGATGCCGCACTGGCCGCTGGCTGCCGGTCTGGCGACCTGCGCGCGTACGAGCGTCTCTACGCGACACATGGTGCGCGCATGAAAAACCTAGCGCGGAATGTTCTTGGCAATTCCGTTGACGCCGAGGACGCAGTGCAGGAGACGTTCCTGAAAGTGCAGCGTAGCATCACCAGCTTTCGCGGCCAATCGAGTTTCGTCACCTGGACCTACCGGATCCTGATTAACACGTGTTACGACGCGCCGCGCAGCCGGCTGCGCAAGAAAGAAGTCGCGAACGACGATTCCGAGGAGACGCCGCGTATGGAGCCACGCGCGCCGGGAGCACATCCCACACTGCGCATGGCCCTAGAGCGTGCGCTTGAGAAGTTGACTCGACACCAACGCGACGTTTTTCTCCTAAACGAGGTCGAAGGATTCCGACATGCGGAGATTGCGGGAATGCTGGAGATGACGGAGACGGCTTCGAAGAACGCGCTTTTTCAAGCGAAGAAAAATCTTCGCCTGATGCTGGAACCACCGCGCAGTAGCGCCGCGGAAACACGGTGAAAGACTATGAATCTCAATTGTAGCGATCGAGATCGGATTTTTGAAGACGGCACATCCGCTGAATGGACGGCGCTGGAAGCGCATGCTGTGTCCTGCCCGCTGTGCGCGGAAGAGGTTCGCGGCTGGAAGTCGCTAAGCATCGCTGCGAAAGAGCTGCGCGAGTACTCGGACAGCCCTTCCTTCTGGCCACGGATCGAGCGCGCACTTGCCGAAGAAGCGGCGCGAAAAGCACAAGGCGCCCAGCGCAAGCGTTGGCTTTCGTTTCTGCCAAGTTTTTCGCCCGCATGGCAGACAGTCCTGGCTGGCACCGTCGCTCTGGCGCTAGCGATTTCCGGCGGCTGGCTGATTTTCCACGCGCCCGGACAAAAAACGGAGGGCGACAAATCTCTTCTGCAGAGCAGCGCCCTAAAAGAAGTAGAAAGCGCGGAAACGGCATATGAACGAGCGATCGACAAGCTCGCGGCGGAGACCAAGGCGCAACTCGAAAATCCCGCGACGCCGCTGCTCGCGAACTATCACGAAAAACTGCTGGTGCTGGATAGCGCCATCGCTGATCTGCGCGCACAGGCGGGACTGAATCCGTCCAATGCACAACTGCGCTACCAGTTGCTGGCCATGTACCAGGAGAAACAGCACACGCTGGAGGAAGTTTTGGAGGCTAAACCATAATGATTCGCCATTTTCCAAATTACCAGCGAGAGTCGTTGCGTCTCGCAACGGTTGCAGGACTGCTCTCCGCGCTGCTGCTCTCCGCAGCTAAGCCCGCACGCGGCGCAACCGCGGCGCAGGACCAAGTGTCCAGGGATTTCCAGCAGACAGTGACGCTCGGCGCAGGCCAGTCTGTGCACATCGAGCACAAGTTCGGAAGTGTCCGCCTCCACGGCGAATCTGGCCGCGACGTCAAGATTTCTGCGACCATCCGCGCACAGGCCAGTTCGCACGAGGAAGCAGAATCCTTCGCGCAGAAAATCAAAATCGAAGTTCAGCAGACTAGCGAAGGGGTGCGCATCAAAACGATTTATCCCCAGGAAGAGAAGAAATGGTTTCACTCCAGCAAGAACTCTTCGTGGTCCGTCAGTTATGACATCGGAATGCCCTCCGACGCGCCAATTACGGTGCGAAATAGCTTCGGTGGTGTTGAGATAGCAGGCGTTCACGGAGCCGCGGACGTAGAGAATGGCTACGGTACGCTGAACGTTCGTGACACCGGCAGCGGCCGGTGGAACAATGCGTTTGGCACAATTGAACTCATTGGGGCCAGCGGAAATGTATCAGTGAACGACAACAACGGCTCCGTGCAAGTGTCGGACGTGAAGGGCACACTCGAGGTACGCAATCGTTTCGGCAGCATTACGGCGCGTGACATTCAAGGCGCGGTGAATATCACCGGAGGAAATGGCGCGGTCACGCTGGCCAATGCCGCCTCGGCAATCGTCACGACCTCGTTCGGAAGCGTCGACGCCCGCAACATCCGCGGCGATCTTTCGATCCGCGACAACAACGGACATGTGGAAGTTTCCACTATCGGGGGCGCTGCCGACATCACCGACAGTTTCGGCAACGTCATTTTTACCGACGTGCACGGCCGCGTGAATTGCACCACGAGCAACGGCCGGGTGAAGGCAAGCTCGGTGACGGCAGCCTCGGTGACCATTCGCGATTCCTTCGGCAACATCGAGCTAGACACCATCAGCGGCGCTCTTGACGCTGAAACGTCCAATGGAAAAATCTTGGTGCGCGATGCGCGCGGCAGCGTCACGCTGAAGTCCTCCTTCGGCGCTATTGAAGCCTCGAACATCCCGAAGGGAATTCGCGCCATCACGGGGAATGGAGCCATTGCGCTTACCGACATTGGCGGAGATAGTTTCGCCAAGACCAGTTTCGGAAGCGTCTTGACGGAACGGATCAATGGAAATTTGACGGTGGAGAACACCAATGGGTCGGTCACCGCAAGAAACGTGAAGGGCTACGTTGCGGTGAAGACATCCTTTGCGGGCGTCACCCTCGAATCGATCGGCGGACGAATAACCGTGGACAATCAAAATGGAGCAATCTCAGTGACCGCCATGCGCCCGCCAAGCGGTTGCCGCGACATTTCGCTCAAAACTTCCTTTTCATCCATTCGCGTGCGCGTTCCAGACGGCTTAGGCTACAACCTCACGGCGAGAACCTCGTTCGGCCGGATTTCCTCGGAATTGCCGATTACTTCGACTGGCAGTATCGGAGGCGATTCATTAAGTGGCACTATCGGTTCCGGCGGCTGCCAGCTTCAGCTCACGGACTCCAATGGAAGCATTGAGATCGCCAAGGCTCCCTGATCATGACCCCATTATTTGTTTTGCCGCTTGCCGCGCACGATCCATTGCGAACGCTTTCTTCAGCACGCGTGTCGCGATTTCCGTCAGATGAAATTGAGCGAGTTCCTCTTCGCTTGCGAATGCGACATCGGTTACATCGCTTCCCGCGCGCGGCTCGCCGCTGATTCGTTCACAAAGATAATCCGCAATGACGAAGTGAAATCGCGGTCTTCGTTTCATCTCTGCGTCACTCGCATCGTCGCCCAGGTAAACCCGGTCGAACACCTCGATGAGCTCAAGGACGCGAACCTCGATTCCCGTTTCTTCCCGCAATTCTCGAGCTACTCCTTCTTCCAAACTCTCACCGAGTTCCAGCGTGCCGCCCGGAATGGACCACTCACCGAGCAACGGCTCGCTACCGCGGCGAATCAGCAGCGTGCGGCCCTGATCGATAATTACACCCCCGATGCCAACCAAAGGCCGTTCGGGGTATTCTCTCGGAGAGGCCATTCGAATGGTCCTTCTGTCCGCGATACGATGGCATTCAAAGCAGTCCTACCATGCACGGGAGTTGACTTGGTACTCTGCGGTATATAATACGCTGCAAGGTGGTGGGCACGCTCTTCGTGCCCCCACATTTCAAGCAATTTTACGGAGGGTGGAGCCGTGATCCGTTGCCCCGAATGTTCCGCCGAAATCGATGTCGACGAAGACGAAGTCGAAGAGGGCGAGATCTTAAGCTGTCCCGAGTGCGAATCCGAACTCGAGGTTTCGCAGACGCATCCCGTCCACCTGAACCTCATCGCCGATGATTCGGACGAAGAGGACGACGAGGAAGAGGACGACAAGACCGGGGAAAATGGGGACCTTATTGACGATGATGATGACGAAGAAGACGAAGAAGAAGACGAGGAGTAGGAAGTACGCCCGACGTCACCTAACATCCTTTCGGGGTCGGATGGCCATCTAATTTGTAAGGAGCATCTGCATGCACTGCCCGCAGTGGATCGCTATTCTCTGCACGGTAGCGGTTGTAGCTTGGCCCGCTACATCGTACTCACGGGCACAGGAACCTGCGCCACCACCGCCTAGTTCTGCTCCCACTTCGCAAGCGCCTGCAGCCACGCCGAGTAAACCCGGCAAGAAAAAATACAGCCACGTAAATGATTTCCTGATTCGCGGAACCGTCTTCACTGATAAAGCTCTTTCGTTCCCGGGCGTGCGGCTTCGTATCCGGGTGGCGGGCGAGAAGAAATTCCGCTGGGAGAGCTACACCAATTCCCGCGGTGAGTTTGCAGTCCGTGTGCCGCAGGGCTCAAACTATGAGATGGTGATCCACGCGAAAGACTTCGCAGACCAGACGCGCACCATCGATGCTAAAACGGGCGGAAACGAGGAAAGCATGGTATTCCGAATGCAGCCAGCGGCTGGAGGCAAGGGATGAGCGTGCACCGGCGCATTTGCGGTCTGGCCGTGATTCTCGCGCTCTTCGCGTCCGCCGGCGTAGCTCAGGACAAGAAGCGCGAAGCGCAACTCCGTACGGTGCGCGGCGTAGTGGCGGACAAGTCCGATAGCCCACTTTCGGGCAGCGTTGTCTTTCTGAAGAACGTGCGCACCAATTCCGTCCGAAGCAATTATACAGATGACACTGGCAGCTACCGTTTCAGCGGCTTGGATCCCAACGCCGACTATGAACTCCACGCAGAAAAAGAAGGAGCCAAGTCACCCACTCGCACCGTCTCCAGTTTTGACAGTCGCAAGGACATCGTTCTGAATCTCAAAATCGATAAGAAAAAAAGCTGAACTTTTCCAGTATTTCATTGCTGGCTGCCCTTCCTGGTAATGAAATCGCTCTACATACACCCAAATTGTTCGGTATCGGCGTCTGACTCGGGTACACTGACGAAATGCCGTGCGGAAGGGGAGTTCTGAGTACTGAGGAAAAACATATTGAGAGCTGGAAAATCCATAAGTTCATGTTCCTGCTACTTGTGGTTGGCGCGAGCGCTGCAAATTGTATCGCCCAGGACAAGCCAGACGCTCCAACGTCCAAGCAGAGCGACACGCCTTCTTCAGCGGAGAAGACCCAGGTTCCTCAAGAGAGCGACAAAAGCGACAAGAACAAGGACGCTCAAGAGGAAGACGGCCAGGGACAGATCAGCGGCACCTCTAAAGACCGGCTCTTTTTTACGTTGCCCAATTTTCTGACATTGGAGAACGCCAACCAGGTTCCGCCACTGACTGCGGGACAGAAGTTCAAGGTCGTGGCACGGAGTTCGTTTGACTATGTTCAGTATCCCTGGTATGGATTCCTCGCAGGCATCAGCCAGGCGGAAAACAGCGAGCCAGGCTATGGCCAAGGCGCCGCAGGCTACGGGAAACGCTACGGTGCGGCCTGGGCCGACGGCACGATTGAGAACTTCCTGACGAGCGCGGCGTTTCCGTCTTTGCTGCGTCAGGATCCGCGCTTCTTTCAATCCGGTCACGGAGGTTTCTGGCACCGAGCCGGCTATGCCATGAGTCGCGTTATCATAACGCGAGGCGATTCTGGGCACTCGCAGGCTAACTTTTCCGAGATCGTCGGCAGCGCCCTTGCCGCGGGTATTTCCACGTATACCTACCATCCGCGTGCGGATCGAACCCTGCGGAATAGCCTGAGTGTGTGGGGTTCACAAGTCGGGTACGACACGCTCACCTATGTCGTCAAGGAATTCTGGCCCGATATTCGCCGCAAAATACGCAAGAAATAGCCACATTCTTCGTCGGGCGGTGTCGATCAACGAGCCGTGGACCCTCGCGATTACTCTACGAGAAGTCTGCCGATGGCTCCGCGTATTTCATTTCCTGCACGGCGCTAACACCTCTATAGCTCGAGGCACAACTTCGATTTCCACCGGTGTTGATCCAAGGATCTCGCCATCTCCGTGGAACACGGTAGGGTTCTGAGTCGTCAGTCTCACCTTGCGCACTTGCCAGCGTTTCACACGCGATGTCCGAAGTTCACCGCTTCCTATCAGCCGTGGCAGTAGCTGCAGTATTTCGAACGCGCCGATGTCTTCGATGAGGACAACGTGCAGGAACCCATCGTCGAGTGTTGCACCTGGTGCGAGTCGTACTCCCGCACCATAGGTCGGGGAATTCAGCACCGCTGCAAGCAGCACTTTGGCTTCATGAGGGGCGAAATCGCTCTCCGGAAAATCAACACGGACGTCGAGAGCCACGAATCCCACTAGTGCTCGCAGCGCCGATGCAATATAGCGCCATCGACCGGGAAGCCGCCGGTACGGACCACTCGAGTAGTGCATCGCCCTTGCGTCAAGTCCAATGCCTCCTCCTCCCACATACAAGCGCGTTCGCTCATCGCCCGTCCGCACTCGCACAAGATCCACAAAACGCGGAGTACCACTAAGGACTGCTTCAGCAGATTTCATGGGGTCGCCCGGCAAGCCGAGTGCAGCTGCAAAATCATTTCCCCCTCCGACGGGGATAACGCCCAAGAGGACGTCAGCTCCAAAGGCTGCATTCGCCAACGCTTGAAACGTTCCGTCTCCTCCCATCGCAAACAGCGCATGCTGGCCTCGCGAAATAGCACTTTGTGCGGACGACTCAAGTTCCATCGCACTTTTCGTCATCACAAATTGTGCGTGGACGTGGGCTGACTCGAAGAGTTTCTGAATCTTTGTCAGATGAAAACGTGCCCGGCCCCCGCCGGCAACGGAGTTGACGAATACGGTGACCGCAACTTTGCGCAGAATGCCGGGAGTTGCCGTGCGATCAATCATGTTTGTGCTTGTCAACTGCCGCCAAGGCGTCCATTTATTCTGCTTTCCAAAACACCCAATGAGTGATTCTTTTGGCGTTTTATTCTGGGTAACGAATTGACGATACTATGTCTGAATCCGTCCATCGGAAGGAGATTGAGGTGAATCTCGTTCCACCACAATACTTCCTACAACACTCCCGAGAACGAAAAAGCGCGAGAGCCACCCCGTTATCCGGGCCGTTGACCGAACGCGAACCAGTTGGGGGTAGGAACCAAGCCAGAAGGACAGCGGCCTGGCTGTGCGGTATGCGCATCATAAGAAGTTCAAAGAATGGTGCCGGCGGGGGGAATCGAACCCACGGCCTAGGGATTATGAGACCCTCGCTCTGCCACTGAGCTACGCCGGCATGAGGCAGTTCTTTATGCTACGGATTCGTCTGCGAAGGTGTCAAGGAGTTGTGTCCGCAGACGCCCTACACACCTTCAACCAAGACACTATTTTACTCAATAGGAATCGTGATTGCGGGTTGGTCGCGTTCTTCTCAGAAATTCTGCGAGAATCTTGACCAAGATAGCTGCCAAACTATGGGGACCCTAGTCCTATAATCCTTGGTACTACAGTACTGTTGACGCGTACAGGCCCAAAATCTATTCTGCTCGGGATCGAACACTGTCCCACCTATCAGCCTAGGCGAAAGCTTAGCGAAATGATGGGACGGGAGGGTGTGTATTGATTAGCGACAGGTTCATCGCCTGAGCTACTTGACATTGGTACCCTAACGTATAGACTGCCACCGGGGTTGCATTATACCTCGGAGGCACAATGTCACGTAAACTTACGGTTGTTTTGCTCGCCATGCTGGTCTTGGTTGGCGCGATGAGCCTGAAGACGGTGGTTGTCACTCACAGTGACAACTCCCTGACTATGGCTAACGGTGGGGCACCACCGCCGCCGTCGCCTTGGAAAAATGGTGGCGCACCGCCACCGCCATCGCCCTGGAAATAACGGCGTGGGATCCGCAGAGCTCGACTGATTTACTGCGGGACTGACCAGGGCGTAAGGTAGGTTGAACGTGCCTGGTCCATTTCAATACTGCATTTGGTTCCTCTGCACACTCCTTGAGATAAGCGTGGTGGTGTGTTCGGCCACTAGAGGCTCATTTCGCCGCTATCTTTCGCTAAACGTGTACATGTTTGCGGCTTGCTTCGTCAACCTCGCGCGCTTTAAGATCCTCCTCACTTACGGCTATCTGTCCACCGAATATGGCTATTTCTACTATTACTCGGATCTTTTACTGACTATCGGTCTGTATTGCGCCCTGATGGGTCTGTATTCCCGTGTCTTTGAAGAAATGGGTGCCGGGAAATATGTGCGCCTGGGTGCGGTACTGCTTCTTCTTGGGACCGCGGCATTTTCTTTCGCGATCGTTCAGCAGTCTTCCAGCCGGCTGGCGGGCCACTTGGTCGTGGACAGCCGCGTCATGGGCCACTTGGTCTTGGAAGCCTCGCAAAACCTTTATTTCGTCGGTCTTGTCCTGACCTACGTTCTGTGGGGCGCAATGCTCAAACTGCGTGAAACGCGCACTCGCCTGATTCAGCTGGTTCTCGCTCTTGGCCTCTATTTCAGCGTCTTTGCAGCCAGCTACGCGTTTCGTAATCTCTCTACTACCGGCCTGAGGAGTGATATCTGGCCGTACTTCATCCCGATTTCCGGTTGCCTTTTGCCCCTGGCTTGGGCCTATGCTTTCTGGCGGATTCCGGAAGATGCACGACTCGCGCCTTCCCGGCTCGCGGTGGTGCCCCGATGATGGCCGGAATCATCCTCGCATGCTCGGTTGTTTTGTTGCTGCAGTTCTTCGTGTCCTATTGCCGCTCGCTCATTGCGGTATCGTCGAAGCGTGTTCTCTCGGCAGAGGTGAAGGATGTTACGGGCATCCAGCGGCTTGCTTCCGGTGATGATTTCAAGCGCGTCATGCAGCTTCTGCAGCTTTGTCCCGAGCGCCCCGAAGACCGCAACGGCGTCCAGGCGATCGGCGCCTATTTCCGCCTCCTGAATTTCCTGCGCTCCACGGTTGCTCGGGTGGTTCCTTCGATGCAAGCCTGGACGGAATCGGAACGCGGACATTGCGCCTATTTCGCAGCGGTCGCCTTGGAGCGCCGCATCTCCTTCAGCCGGGACATGCTCGCACAGCAAATGGACTCTTGAAGCCTTGCCCTGGCTTCACTTCTGCTAACCTGCTATCTGTTTCGCCACACTTTCACTTTTTTGCCCGCTTGACATTTCAAGTTGGTGTTATTCTGGGAATGTTCCCTCCTCACCGGAGTGGATGCGTCCGCAGCGCAAAACTCATCGGTGACAAAAACATGCTCGCAGTGTGGCGCCGTATTGCCTTCAAGCGTACGCGCCTGTAACTTTTGTGATTCATCCTTCTCGGTCGGCCCTTCAGCCTGGGAAGATTCCTCGAATGTTTCCGTAAGAGAGCGCGTCGACCCTAGTTCAGCCGGCATCGCTCATTCCGAGCGTCCGCTGGGCGTATGCTCCCCGATAGAGCAAGACGCTGCGTGGCGCGGCGAACTTGCTCAACGTCTTGATGCCTACCGAAGTCGGCGGCGAAAGCTCGCACCAAATGCTGCTCAATCTCAGTTTGCTTTCGATGCCCCCCACGCCAAGACGCAGACTTGCTTAGCGGTTGCGGATCCTCCGGCATCCGTTGAAGAAGACTTTTCCTTTAGCATCGCCATTGGCCGTCCTGCAAAGAAGGACACGGTTGAAGAATCGCGAATGGTGATCGACGTCTCTCTCCCCCCGGATTCGGAGTCAAACCCCCAAGTTCCGGGTACCGGAGACAAAAGGAAGTCTCTTCCTGGACTTCATCCAGTGGCATCCATGGACGACCGGCGGCTCGCGGCGCTGATCGATTTCTGCTGTTTATTGTTCGCGTATGGGGGGTTTCTGGCGCTGTTCGGCTCCCTCGGCGGGCAATTTACGTTGAGTAAACTCAGTGCCGCCGTCTACACAACGACATTCGCCATTGTCTATCTGCAATATTTCTCGCTCTTCACGATCTTCGGCGGCACCACTCCGGGCATGATGATGCGCGGCTTGCAGGTGGTCAACTTTTCCGGCGAACCGCCCACTCCCAGGCAAATGCTCTTGCGCAGCGCTGGTTATCTGCTCTCAGCAGGGACGGTTTTCCTCGGCTTCCTTTGGGCGATGTGGGACGAAGACGAGCTCACCTGGCATGACCGGCTCTCGCGCACCCATTTGAGTGCGGCACAGTCCTATGCCGATCTTGAAAATTCAAGCGTCGCGCACAGCCGGTAGTTTTTCTGAAAATCCGGCACAGTCCCCTGTCCTTGGGAGAGTTACATCGCGCGGCAATCATTCGCGATGCGGAGCGTGGCCTCCAGACTGCGTTCCACGTCCGTCTCCGTGGTTGCCCAGGAAGAAACACTGATCCGCATCGCCGTCTTTCCTTGCCAGACGGTTCCGCCGCACCAGCAGGTTCCTTCATCTTGTACGCGCCGGATCACTTCTTGCGTCACTTCGGAGCGGCCAAAGGATACCAACACCTGATTAATCACCACATCGTTCAGCACCTCGAAGCCGCCTTCTCGTAGCCCCTGGGCAAACCGCTGCGCGTGGGCGCAGGTCCGCTCGATCAACTCGCGCAACCCAGAGCTACCGAGCGATTTCAGCGCTGCCCACAATTCTACGCCCCGGGCGCGCCTCGATGATTCTGGAGTGTGGTGCATGGGCTCGCGGCCCGATCCAGGTTCCAGATACGCCGCCGTTATCCCCATGGACGTCCGGAGGGCCGCGCCATTTTTGACGATGACCACACCACTGTCATAGCCGACATTGGGCCACTTGTGCGCGTCCGTGGCCCACGAATCAGCTTCATCGAATCCCTGTGTCAAATGGTCGTACTTCGGCGAAACCCTGGCCCACAATCCGAACGCCCCGTCCACGTGCACCCATGCACCTTGTTCTCTTGCGGCGCCACAGATTTCCCTTGCAGGATCGAATGCCCCTGTATTTACGTTCCCCGCTTGAATGCACACAATGGTGCGCTCCGATAGACGCGGCAACTTATCGGGACGCATGCGACCTTGCCCGTCTGCATCCACCATGGTTACCCGTTCCCTTCCAAACCCCGCAAGACTCAGCGCTTTCAGAATCGATGCATGCACTTCCGTGCCAACGACTACCTCGATGGGCGGCGCGCCGAACATTCCGTCAGCCGTGACATCCCACCCCGCGCGCGCCGCGAGCGCTTGACGTGCCGTAACGAGCGCCGTGAAATTCGCCATGGTGGCGCAGGTAACCAGGCCGCCCGCACACTCCGGAGATAATCGCAGTGCTTCACAGACCCAGCGAAGCACTATTTCTTCCAATTTCGCCGCGATGGGGGACATGACGCGCAGTGCCGCATTCTGGTTCCACGCCGCCGCCAGCCAATTGGCGGCCAACGCTGCTGGAACCATTCCGCCATTCACGAAGCCGAAATAGCGTCCCCCTGTCGAGGCCACCGTTGCTCCAGACCCAATTTGATCGAGTCTCGCGATCACTTCGCCCGGATCGCTTGGCGACGCGGGAAAGGGTTCGTGAAGTTCGGCCAGCGCGGCCAAAGCGGCTTCGGTTGGAGCCACTCTTCGTTCAGGGATGCCCCGCACATAACTTTGTGCTTTGTCTGCCGCGAGATGCAGAATATCGTCTTCCAGCGACGGTCCCTTTGATCCCCTGTCATTCGGCATTTGGCTCTTCCTTCCCGCCCCGACCGGGACATTCCCCACGCAAAGACACCCGTGGGCAGCAGGCTTTCCTTTGCTAACGGATACCTTATTCAGTTTTCGAGGGAATGAAAGAGCCGAATTGTCCGCTTACTTCTTGACGACTGCTTCATCGGAAGCTATCTTGCCGTCGCGGATAAAAATAATGCGATGTGCGTGCTGCGCAATGTCGTGCTCGTGCGTCACGAGAATGATTGTGTTTCCTTGACCGTGCAGATTTGCGAAAAGCGCCATGATTTCTTCGCCCGTTTTCGAATCGAGGTTTCCAGTGGGCTCGTCCGCAAGCACGATAGAAGGGCTATTAACCAGCGCTCTCGCAATCGCGACGCGCTGACGCTGGCCGCCGGAGAGCTCATTTGGCTTGTGGTGCATGCGATCCATCAGGTCCACGCGTTCGAGCGCTTTCTTCGCTTTCTCAATACGTTCTTCTGACGGCGTACCGTTATAGATCAGCGGCAATTCGACATTGTGAAGCGCCGTTGCGCGCGGCAAGAGGTTAAACGTCTGAAACACGAAGCCGATTTCTTTGTTCCGGATATACGCCAGCTCATCATCATCCAGATCGCTTACCAGCCGCCCTGCTAGCCAGTATTTCCCGGCGCTCGGCGAATCCAGACAGCCGATTAGATTCATCAACGTCGACTTTCCAGATCCGGAAGGACCCATAATGGCTACGTATTCACCCTTGCGGATTTCGACGTCCACGCCACTCAGCGCGTGCACTTTCTCCGCGCCCATTTCGTAGACTTTGGTCAGGGCTTCGGTCTTGATCACTGTGCCCGAACTTACCAGGTCTTCCCGGTATGAATCCGTGGCTGCTGTCTCGACAGGCATTCGAATCTCCCTTGTCCTTGACCTCGCGTCAGCTCTGCTGATCGTCCTGCTTCTTCGGTGCGCTGTTGTCCACCTTTACCTGGGACTCCGGCTTCAGAGTACGCAACGCCTTGTAACTGCCGACCACGATCTCGTCGCCGGCTTTTAATCCCTTGGTGATTTCAATATCAGTTACGCCGGCAATACCGGTCTCGACAGGCAAGAACACAGCTTTTTTCCCATTGACCACGAATACGCCCTGCACTTCATCCTTCTTGGGATCGCCCTGTGCCGTAGGAGGAGGCGCTGCCAGCGTCACATTAGAGCTGCCCTGTTTCTTTGCATTCTTGGCCGCTTCTTCCAAATCCTTGCGCGTCCGAACCGCCAGCGCTTGGATCGGAATAGCCACCACATTTTTCCGTTCCGCCGTCTTGATCTTGGCTGTCGTGGATAGACCCGGCCGCAGATTTTCCGGCGGATTCGCCAGCGTCACCACGACCTTGAAGTCTTTCGCTTCCTGTGTGCTCGTCGTGGTTTGCGTTGTGGTGAGTCCGGAGCTGCGCAGCACAGCCTGCGAACCAACCTCCGTCACTTTGCCTTTGAAAATCTTTCCTGGCACCGCATCTATCGTCACGTCGGCCTCTTCGCCCAGCTTTACGTTCACGATGTCCGTCTCGTCGACTTTCACTTCCGCCGTCACCACCGACATATCCGAGAGCGTCATGATGAAGCTGCCCGTCGCGTTCTGCATCCCCATTACGACATAGTCGCCTACGCGCTCCGGCAGATAGCTCACGATCCCATTGATTGGCGATGTATACGTCGTCTTATGCAGGATATCCTGTGTGTGAACCAGCACGGCGCGGCCTTGATTTACCTGTGCCCGTGTCTGCTCCAATTGCGCCTTCAGAGACAACACCCGCGCGCGCGACGATTCGACCGTAGCCGTTACCGCATCATATGCCGTTTTCCGTTGATCGAAATCCTGTTTGGGAATCAGGCCATCTTTGAGGAGACCCTGCCCGCGCTCGTAATCCAGCTTGGCCTTCTCGAGATTGGCTTGCTGCGAAATCAAATCCGACTGTGCCGCCTTGTAGCTGGCTTCCGCCGCCTGCACTCCGGACTCCATCGAATTGACCGCCGCGGACTGCGCCTGCACGTCTGCATTCGCCTGCACATTTTCCTGCAGGAGCAGCTTGTCACCCTTCTTGACGTGGTCGCCCTCTCTGACAAATATCTCAGTGATTCTGCCGTACCCCTGTGCGCTTATGTTCGTATAGGTCGTCGGCTTGATTTCGCCGGACGCTGTCACCAGGGATACCAGACTGTCCTGGTTAGCCACTTTGGCCGTTTGAACGGTGACCACGCCCTTATTCGCCTGGTTCACGCTGAACAATACAATTCCGCCGAGCACCACCACGGCGCCCGCACCAATTGCCACTTTATGCCACGTCTTCATTCGAATTTCCCCTTCGTTCCACCACGCTGCCGTAGTACTTTCGAACCTCTGCCGCGGATCTTATTCCAAGAGTTCGTAGGAGCTTCCAATTCCGCGGGGACACAGATGTCCGTCCAACTGCCTCTACCCTACATACGCCCATTCGGGTCGAAATGTTTCGCGGGAGGATTACTCCACTTTCGCGGTTCGGGCTTCAAAGCACGGGACTTGCAGGAACCGGCATCTCCGGCGCCATCAGCCGCACCCTGTGGAAGTGCAGCCCGCCCCATCCCATTCTATGTTCAAAACACCCGAAAGGAAAGAATTCTCGTCCCGCCAGGGGCGGGACTCTTGCTGACAACCGACCCACTCTGTTTGACGCAAAAAAAGGCCAATCATAAACAAACATTTTCGCAAAACTGACGCCGTTTGCAGGCCCTGTTGATGATATACTTTGTCCATTCGGCCGATTTGCTTCGGTCGAGCCGTCCGCGGAGAGGTGGCAGAGCGGCTGAATGCGGCGGTTTGCTAAACCGTTGTACGCGCTAAAACGTGTACCGGGGGTTCGAATCCCCCCCTCTCCGCCAGACCTTTCTAAGTTCACCAGCACTACGGTGTGGCAGACCGTTACCTGAGTGCTGGCGACCCCTAGGCACTTATAGATTCCTTATGAACTTCTCAGGACTTCCTGAGCATGGTTTCGCTATGTTGTCCCGTTGTAAGGAGACGTTCGCTTCGCCTAGTCTGCGGAATGGGAAAGAGCGACTGAACTCACGCGCTCTAGACCTTTGGTTTCATGGCCGTCCTCCTACTAGTATCGATTTGCATTCTCGCATGCGGCTTCTTGCTCTACGTGCTGTTTCAGTGGGCGCGAGAGACGAATCGCAAACCGTAAGTCGGCCCGCAATTGGGAAGAGAAGTCTAGGAGAGAGAAATGACCTGTTTAGAAAGGAATCGACAACTCCTGTGGATCTTTCTGGCTGCAGTTATGGCAAGCAGCGTGGCTCCCGGTCTCTTGATTGCCGACGACGAGGGAAACGGCCATCCGCCTTCAAAAGCGGCGCCAATCAAGCCTGAGGCATCTGCTCCCGGATTGACTGAGCGCGAACGATGGCTCCTCGACCGCGTGGAGCTGCTCGAAAAGCGCGTTGCTGACCTTGAGGCTAAGGGCAATCCCGCCGCGGCTCCTGCGAATGCGCCAGCTGCGCAGCCGCCTTCGGCGACCACAGCCGCGCCAGTTGTCGCAGCGGCCAATTCGAATATCACCGCCACACCACCCCCAGCCGGATCAGGCTCCCTTTCCAATGCTCGTGTCGAAGCACTTGGGCCGCAAGCTACGGAAAAGGGCAAGCCTGGCTCAGCGAAAACGCCACCAGCAGAGCCCTTTGCATTCGCGGACTTCACCTGGTTGAACGGCAACGCGCGGACGAAAGAGTCGCCAATGGATACGAAATTCTTTACGCCGGAAATCCGCGCCGACGTGGACTACATTTACGATTTCAACCATCCCAAAGACAATACGATCAGCGGGTCGAGTGAAGTTTTCAGGGCCAATGAAGTCCACTTGACACAATTGGGCGTTGGCGGTGATTTCCATTACGACAACGTCCGCGCCCGGTTGATGACGCAATTTGGCTTGTACTCGCAGACGACGCCGCGCAATGATGCCAGCCCTGCACGCGGCCAATGGAATCTTGATAACGCTTACCGGTATATCTCGGAAGCGTACGGCGGCTACCATTTCAACGCTCTGCACGGAATCAACGTCGACGCCGGCATCTTCATGTCGTATATCGGGCTGTTCAGCTACTACCAGTTCGACAACTGGGCTTATCAGCCGTCGTATGTTTCATCGAACACACCATGGTTTTTCAACGGCGTTCGCATCCAGATTTTCCCGACGGAGCACTTGAAGATCGAGCCGTGGTTCACAAACGGCTGGCAGTCTTACGGCCGTTTCAACAGCCGGCCTGGTCTCGGATTCCAGATCCTCTGGCGGCCGAATGGCTGGCTATCGGTGCTGGGGAATCAGTACGCCTTGGGCGAGGATGCGTTGAACACGCCGGGCCGTGTGCGCTATCACACGGACGACAGCATTGAGATCAAGTACTACGATAACAAGGAGCGCTTCCTTGACAAGGCGGCCTTCTCGCTTACCGGCGACATGGGATGCGAGCACGGCGGGGGCGTCAGCTGCGCTGGCAATTCCGCAAAGGGTCCGAAGCAGAGTTTTCTTGGATACATGTTCTACAACCGCTTGTGGTTCGATAACGACAAGTATGGCCTGACGCTCGGCGGTGGGCAGATCAACAATCCGGGGCGCTATTTGGTCTTGCTGCCGCCGATCAACGGCGCGACCGCCGCCTCAGGAACACCGTATTTCACAGAGAATCCCGGCGATCCGTACAAGGCCTGGGATGTGTCTGGGACTTTTGACCGGATGCCCAGCCAATATATTACTTTCCGCTGGGAGTACAACCATCGTGCGGCGAATGTGCCCTATTTCTCAGGGTCTGGCGGTGTGACGCCACCGGGCGGCAATACGTTCGGCGCACCTGGTTCAACGGTTTGCTTCAGCGGTGCGCCACCGTGCGGGTCACTGGCGAATACCTGGTTCCCGGATCTTCGCAAAACTGAGAACCGCCTGAACATGGCGATCCTCGTTAAGTTCTAAATTCCGGACCGGAGGAACGTGCTCATGCTAGACATCATCTTCCTGGCGGCGACGGCACTGTTTGTCGGAGTAGCCATCCTCTACGTGCGCGGCTGCGAACGGCTTAGATAGGAGCGAGCCATGAGTCTTGGGAATGCGGTATTGCTGTTCATTTGCGTCCTTCTCTGTGGGTACTTGCTTTACGCCCTGCTGAAGGCGGAGGAGTTCTGAGGATGACAGCAAATGGTTGGTTTCAAATCGGTTTCTTTCTTCTGGTGATCTTTTTACTGACGAAGCCACTTGGGATCTTCATGACCCGTGTGTTTAACGGGGAGAAGACTGTTCTCGATCCGGTTCTGCGGCCGATTGAAAGAATCGTCTACCGCCTGACCGGCGTCGACGAGAATCATGAGATGCGTTGGACAGAATACGCGATCGCCATGCTCCTGTTTAGCGGCGCCTCGATGGCACTCCTATATGTGATCGAGCGCACGCAGAAGTGGCTGCCATTCAACCCGCAGAAGTTTCCGAATGTGGAGCCTGGCCTGGCTTTTGGCACGGCCGCCTCGTTTACCACCAACACAAACTGGCAAGCCTATAGCGGCGAGTCGACAATGAGCTATCTCACGCAGATGGCGGGCCTGGCATACCACAACTTCGCCTCGGCTGCAGTCGGCATCGTCCTGGCGATTGTGGTGATTCGCGGCATCGCGCGAAAGGAAACGGACAAGCTCGGAAACTTCTGGGTGGACACCACGCGCTGCCTGCTTTGGGTTTTGCTCCCGATTTGCGTCGTAGGCTCGCTGGTGTTCGTGTCTCAGGGTGTCGTTCAAAATCTGAAGCCCTACACCACCGTGCAGTTGGTCGAGCCCCAGACCGTGCAGGTGACCGGAGCGGATGGCAAGGTCATTACGCAAATTGTCACCCAGCAGGTCATTGCGCAGGGTCCCGTGGCATCGCAAGAAGTCATTAAGGAATTTGGCACCAATGGAGGTGGATTTTTTGGCGCCAATAGCGCCCATCCTTTTGAGAACCCCACTCCCTTTTCGAACTTTTTCCAACTGGTATTGATTTCCGCGATTCCCTCCGGTCTCACATACACACTCGGCCGTATGACGGGGTCCCAGCGACACGGCTGGGCGGTGTGGGCGGTGATGGCATTTCTCTTTTTCGTTGGAGTCTCGACTGCGTACTGGGCCGAAGCACGCGGGAATCCATTGCTCGCCGGCGTGAATCAGAATGCGAGCGCCCTGCACTCCGGCGGCAACATGGAAGGAAAGGAAGTGCGGTTCGGAATTGCGAACTCCGCCCTCTTTGCAACGGTAACCACCGACGCCAGTTGCGGTGCCGTGAACAGCCAGCACGACTCGTTTACGCCGCTTGGCGGCATGGTCCCGTTGATCAACATCATGTTAGGGGAAGTTGTCTTCGGCGGAGTCGGTGCCGGCCTTTACGGCATCGTGGTGTTCGTCATCCTCGCGGTTTTCATCGCAGGGTTGATGGTTGGCCGGACTCCAGAGTACCTGGGCAAGAAAATCGAATCGTATGACGTCAAGATGGCCATGCTGGCAATTCTCATTCTGACGTTTACCATCCTCGGCTTCTCAGCCGTTGCCATCGTCAAGCCTTTTGGCGCTTCGAGCATTTCGAACCCAGGCCCGCACGGATTTTCTCAAGTGCTTTATGCCTACGTCTCGTCGACCGGCAACAACGGCTCAGCCTTCGGAGGCTTGAATGTGAACACCATGTGGTACAACACGAGCACAGCCGTAGCCCAGCTGCTTGGCCGGTTTTTCATGATCATTCCGGTTCTCGCCATTGCTGGAAGCCTGGCCAAGAAAAAAACCGTTCCGGAATCGGCGGGAACATTCCCCGTAACCGGCGGGTTGTTCTCCGGTTTGCTGGTTTCCACGATTTTGATCGTGGGTGCTCTCACGTTCTTCCCGGCGCTGAGTCTGGGGCCGATTCTCGAACACCTGCTGATGTCCGCAGGGAAGGCTTTCTGAGGTTCCCATGGATCCAGTCGCTCAGGTTAGAAAACAGTCGCTTGCTGATACGAAGATTCTCACTCGGGCAGTGACGGACTCGTTTGTCAAGTTGGCTCCCCGCACGATGATCAAGAACCCCGTGATGTTCGTGGTCGAAGTAGGTGCGGTATTAACGACGGTGCAGCTTGTGTGGAACGGCTTTCATCAGGCAGGCCAGATTAGCTTCGGACTGCAGATCACACTTTGGCTGTGGTTCACGGTTCTTTTCGCGAACTTCGCGGAGGCCATGGCCGAAGGACGGGGCAAGGCGCAAGCAGACACCCTGCGGAAAGCACGGGCTGAAACGCAAGCTCACCTGCTGACGTGCGATAACAAGATCGAGACCGTGCCCAGCTCGAAATTGCGCTCGGGGGACATCGTAGTTGTCGCGGCAGGAGACTTCATTCCCGGCGATGGCGAGGTGATCGAAGGTGTGGCCTCCGTGGATGAGTCAGCAATCACGGGCGAATCTGCCCCAGTTATCCGGGAGTCGGGCGGAGATCGCTCAGCAGTTACCGGGGGAACGCGTGTCCTCTCCGACGAAATCAAAGTTCGTATCACCTCGAATCCGGGCGAAACTTTTCTCGACCGCATGATCAAGCTCGTTGAGGGAGCCTCGCGTCAAAAAACTCCCAACGAAATCGCCCTCAACATTCTTTTGGCCGGACTGACCATTATCTTCTTGCTGGCGGTCGTGAGCCTTCAGCCATTCGCTATCTATTCTGGTGCACCCCAGAGCATCTTCGTCTTGGTCTCACTTCTCGTTTGCCTCATTCCCACGACCATTGGAGGTCTTCTGTCCGCTATCGGCATCGCCGGCATGGACCGCATGATTCAGCGGAACGTCATCGCCATGTCGGGGCGTGCAGTCGAAGCGTCAGGCGACGTGGATGTGCTGTTGCTGGACAAGACGGGAACGATCACTCTGGGAAATCGCGCCGCCACGCAATTCTTTCCAGCGCCCGGCATCGATGAGCATCATCTAGCCGATGCCGCTCAGCTTTCATCGCTGGCGGACGAAACTCCGGAAGGCCGATCCATCGTCGTGCTCGCGAAAGAACGTTACAACCTTCGCGGCCGCGACCTTTCTACGCACGCCGCGACTTTCGTCCCCTTCTCCGCGCAAACCAGGATGTCAGGCGTCGACCTTGACGGCCGCGAAGTCCGCAAGGGAGCGCTGGAGGCCATTACCCGCTTGTGCGAAAACCGCGGCCAAGGCATTCCTGCCGAGCTACAGGTTTCTGTTCGTGATATTTCGAACGCCGGCGGAACACCGCTGCTCGTCGCAGAGAACGGCCGCGTTTTGGGGGCGATCGCGCTTACCGATATCGTCAAGGGCGGCATGAAGGAGCGCTTCGATCATCTTCGTGCCATGGGCATTCGCACCATGATGATCACCGGTGACAATCCGCTGACCGCGGCCGCGATTGCTCGCCAAGCGGGAGTCGACGATTTCCTCGCTGAAGCCAAGCCCGAAGACAAGATGGCGCTCATTAAGCGCGAGCAGGCCAAGGGAAAGCTGGTGGCCATGACCGGTGACGGCACCAATGATGCTCCGGCACTTGCTCAGGCAGACGTAGGAGTTGCCATGAACACGGGTACGCAAGCCGCGAAAGAAGCCGGAAACATGGTGGACCTCGACTCCAATCCGACGAAACTCATCGAAATCGTGGAAATTGGAAAACAATTACTGATCACGCGCGGCGCGCTCACCACTTTTTCCGTGGCAAATGATGTAGCAAAATATTTCGCCATTATTCCGGCAATGTTTGCCGCCGCGTTTCCCCAACTCGAAGTTCTGAACATTATGCACCTCCGCACGCCAGAGTCAGCGATCTTATCCGCGGTCATTTTCAACGCGCTGATTATCGTTGCGCTGATTCCATTGGCTCTCCGAGGCGTACGGTATCGGCCAGCGGGAGCGGCTGCGCTGCTGCGCCGCAATTTATTGCTCTATGGGGCCGGCGGAATCATCGCTCCTTTCATAGGAATCAAGCTGATCGATGTCTTGCTCACGTATCTGCGATTTGTCTGAGAGGTCTTCATGAAAAAGAATCTTCTCATTTCCGTGTGGTTCACTCTGGTAACGACGCTCATGTTTGGCCTCCTCTATCCGCTCGGAATCACGGGACTGGCACAGCTACTTTTTCACGACCGCGCGAACGGACAACTCATCGAGAAGGATGGAAAGCTCGTTGGCTCGAGAATTATTGGCCAGGCATTTACCGGGCCCGGCTACTTTCACTCGCGACCCTCTGCGGCAGGAGCTGGATATGATCCGATGTCTAGCGGCGGTTCATATCTGGCGCCCACGAACAAGAATTTGCTCGCGCGCGTAAAGGATGACGTACAAAAACTTCAGGCAGAGAATCCGAACGCTCCGATCCCCGTCGACTTGGTAACAGCCTCGGGGTCTGGCCTGGACCCGGATATCTCCCCTGCCGCAGCAGAATTTCAGATTCTTCGCGTTGCCCATTCGCGCGGAATGAAAGAAGAAGACGTGCGCGCGCTGGTGCAGAAACATACGAAGGGCCGCGACCTGGGATTCCTCGGCGAACCCCGCGTGAATGTTTTTGAGCTGAATCTGGATCTCGACAGTCTTCCTCCCGCCCGATAGCGGTCACAGCAACATTGACCTCACAGATCGTCTTTCATCTCGCGGAGCCGCGCGGCGGCGCTCTCTGCGGTAATGTCACGCTGTGGCGTTCCCAGCATTTCGTAGCCCACCATGAATTTACGAATCGTGGCCGAACGCAGCAGCGGCGGATAAAAATGGGCGTGTAAGTGCCATTCGGGATGCAATTGCCCGTCGGTCGGGCGCTGGTGGAATCCCATGGAATATGGGAACGCGACATCAAAAAGATGGTCGTAGCGCATCGTCAGCCGTTTGAGAACATCCGCAAGCGCGTCGCTTTGTTCCGCGCTGAGTTCGGACATGGCTCCGAGGTGAGCGCGCGGGAGCACCATGGTTTCAAAGGGCCACACTGCCCAGAAAGGAACCAGCGCAGAGAAGTGCCGGTTTTCGAAGATCATGCGTTCACCGGCGGCACGTTCTAACGCCAGGTAATCGCAAAGCAGGCAGGAGCCGTGAGACTTGAGATGCTCAATCTGGGTCAGTTGCTCTTTCGAAGGTTCGTTGGGGACGCTCGCGCTCGCCCATATTTGACAGTGAGGGTGCGGGTTGCTCGCACCCATCATGGCCCCACGGTTCTCGAAGATTTGAACGTAGTTGATGGAAGGGAGGCTGCCGAGCTCGTGGTACTGTGCGGTCCACAGGTCGACCACAAGGCGAATTTCTGCTCGCGACATGCGCGGGAGAGTCAAATCATGGCGCGGCGAAAAACAGGCCACGCGGCAGGCACCGGACTCACTTTGCGCCACCAGCAGACTAGTCTCATTTAGACTAGTCGCCGGAGTGTCAAGAAGTACCGCAGGGTAGTCATTATCAAACATAAAAATAGTAGAATATTCCGGATTGCGGATACCGACTGCCCTGGTGTTTCCCGGGCACATGTAGCAACCGGGATCGTAGGCGGGTGGTGTTTCGGTGGAGAGCTTCTCGATCTGGCCGAGCCAAGGCCGCTGTGTCCGATGCGGAGACACCAGAACCCACTCGCGAGTTAGCGGATTGAGTCGGCGATGCGGATGCTCGCTGAGATTCAGGGACGCCATTTTCAATTTTCAACCTTTAAACCCAAAAACTATCGAGAGCCTCTCAAACTTGTCAACGCCGTCTCTACTACTGCCTGCGAAAAAAAGCACAGACACCGGGAATGATTTCGCGCCGGTCTCTTGCGCTTGTGGTGCGAAATGCAAACGGTCTTGTCATTTTTGCACCTCGCCCGCTCCCGCAGCGGCCGGAGTCACAATAATTTGCGGAACGAGACCCGTAGCCTTCTCGTACCCGCTGGCAACCTTTCGCTGAAATTCAGGGACAGTTTCCGTTCGAACGAGGTTAATTGTGCAGCCACCGAAGCCGCCGCCCGTCATTCGCGCTCCGAACACGCCGTCCAACTTTCCAGCAAGGTCAACCATAAGGTCCAACTCGGCACAACTGACTTGAAAATCGTCACGTAGGCTGAGGTGCGAAGCGCGCATCAGCTTTCCAAATTCAGTAAGGTCTCCGCGTTCGAGGGACCTGGCGGCGTTCGTCACGCGTTGGTTCTCGGCAACGACGTGGCGGCATCGTCGGTAGATTGTTTCGGGAAGGCTGCCCGCATATCTCTCCAAGTCACTTAAACTGACGTCGCGCAATGCCCGAACGTTCGGCAAGAAGCGGGAGAGCCGAAGAACTCCTTCTTCGCATTCTGCGCGTCTCGCGTTGTACTCGCCGCTAGCTATCTTGTGCTTGACCATGGTATTGCAGATGACAAGACTGACTTCTTCCGGCAGCTGTAGCATGCGGTAGTCAAGGGTCCGGCAATCCAGCAGGAGGGCGTGCCCCGCGCGCCCGCAACACGAAATGAACTGGTCCATGATGCCGCAGCGGGCGCCCACAAACTCATTCTCAGCTCGCTGGCACAATTTCGCGAGATCCGAGCGTTGCATGCTCAGGCCCGAGACACCGAGCAGAGCGAAGCCTGTGGCAACTTCGATCGCCGCGGAAGAACTCAGTCCTGCGCCGATCGGCACTTCGCCGTGGACCAAGAGGTTCGCGCCTCGCAGATGGTGTCCTGCCCGCTCGAGCATGACCGCCACTCCAACAACGTAGTCAGTCCAATGATTTCGCGGACTTGGCTCGTCAGTTTCCAGATCGACTTCGATGCTATCGGGAAAGTTCGTGGAGTGAACCACAAGCCTGCGGTCATCTCGAGCCGCAACCGCGATCCATGTGTAGAATTCAATCGCGGCCGGCATCACGAAGCCATCGTTGTAATCCGTGTGCTCTCCGATCAGGTTGACGCGCCCCGGGGCGCGATAAACCTGCGGCGAGGTTCCGTGCAGCAGACGGAATTTGTGCAGCCAGCCCGAAGCTTCGGTGATGTTCATTCGATGACCCTGACCGGCGATGATCTTAAAGCATTTAATAGCTTTGAAGCGCGGCAGCGAGTGGTCCCTCGGCCGCTCGATAAGCCTTTGACGAACGGGAGCAAGACGCGGTTCGAGGCTCCACCGCGTTCCTACTCCATGATCCAGTGGACGCTTTAAGCGGCAAGACGGGTTAGGCCGGTCCCGGAATTGGCTCGATTCGTCCGAGCAAGAAAACGTAACCGCCGATGCCCAATAGCAGAAACGCCGCTGCCACCGAGAAGGCCCACGCAAACGAGTGCGTCGCGTCCGCTATATGACCAGTCACAATCGGGGCGATGATGGCCGACAACTGACCGCTAAAGTTTAGAATTCCTCCTAGTCTCCCCACACTTCCCTCTGGCGCGATCAAAGAAGGAATGGACCAGCACACTGGCGACGCTGCGGAAAGGCCGCCAAGCGAAACACTCATCCAAAATACCGCGTTGCCCGGAGTGTGCGCCCCAGCCGCGCCAAATATGCCCAGACCAAAACTCGTTCCTCCGATCAACACTGCTTGCCGGACGCTCGACGCGTTCCAACCTTTGTGAATCAGGAAATTGACCAGCCATCCTCCCACGAAAAATCCGGTGATTGTTCCGACGAGCCAAGGCACGCTTGCGTAGAACACCGAATGCAGCAGGTCCACGTGCAGCGCTTTCGAGAGATAGCTGGGCACCCAGGTCAGCAACAGATAAAAGGTGTAATTGTAGGCAGAGAACCCCAGCACCAAGCCAATCACCTTTCGCTGGCACAACAAATAGAGAAGCGAGGCTCCCTTTCCGGCTTTGCCCGGCCCTTCCGGCTGCGCTGCTCCGAGAAAGATAAATTTTCGTTCTGCTTCAGTCAGTGACTTGTCTTCACTGGGGTTGCGATAAATCCAATAAAACAGAGCGAAATAGATCAAGCTGATGAAGCCAGTCGCCGCGAAACTCCATCGCCAGCCGAACCGCAAAAGCAAAAGGCCAATCAGTGGCTGCCCGATCGCCGGGCCAAGCTTGGCGGCGGAATCGAAGCATGCCGTTGCCAGACTTCGCTCGCGGGCGGGAAACCAGTAACCAACGGCCTTGGAATTTCCGGGAAACGTCGGAGCCTCTCCCACCCCGAGCAGCAATCGCGCCACAAGGAAACTCGTCAGTCCCTTGGCGGCTGCCGCTCCGAAGGAAGCTACACTCCACAGGAACGAGCTGATTCGGCCGACTAGGCGCACTCCAAAGCGGTCCAGCAATATGCCGGAGGGAAGTTGCAGTAGGGCGTAGGTCCAACTGTATGCGCTCGCCAGGTAGCCAAACTGAACGGTGGTGATGCCGAAGGTAGAATGAAGCGCGTCTTGAGAAACGGACAAATTTACCCGGTCGAAATAGTTGACCAGCACTCCGAAGCCAAGCAACGACGCAATCATCCAGCGGCGCCGCGGCACGCTGGGCTGATCGCTGATGCCTGCTTGAGCCACGCTCGCGGTTCCCCCGCATGACAAAATAACCCGGCTGATTCTAGAGGACCAGAGTAGCCCTGTAAACGATTACACTGTCCGGGCGATAGCTTCGCGCGCCACAAGAATTCTCATGGCCGGTCCGGTTCAGCGGTTCTGCGATGACCCAGGATCTCGTCCCTGAACCCAAGGTAGACTCCCGATATCGAGTGAGAGAGAATCTTCGCCATGCCCAACCGTTTCTTGCAACTTTTTATAACTTTTCTTTGCTTCTTGTTTGGCGCCTCAGGCTTGACTGCCCAAACTGCCACGAATCCTTCCGCAGCGAAGGAGCCCGCCCGAGGGGCGTATCTCGACCCCAGCCTCCCGCTGGAGCAGCGCGTGAACGATCTCGTCTCGCGCATGACCCTCGAAGAAAAGGTTTCGCAGATGCAGGACGTTGCGGCCGCTATTCCGCGGCTCGGCGTTCCTTCATACAACTGGTGGAACGAGGGCTTGCACGGCGTTGCGCGCTCTGGAAATGCAACCGTCTTCCCCCAGGCTATCGGTCTTGCCGCCACCTGGGACACCGATCTGATTCATCGTGTCGCCGATGTGATCTCCACCGAAGCCCGCGCCAAATACAACGATGCTATTCAGCATGGAAACACCGGACGCTATTTCGGCCTTACCTTCTGGTCTCCCAACATTAATATTTTTCGCGATCCCCGCTGGGGACGTGGCCAGGAAACCTATGGCGAAGACCCTTACCTCACCAGCCGCATCGGCGTGGCATTCGTCACCGGACTGCAAGGCGACGACCTGAACTATTTGAAAACGGTCTCGACACCCAAGCACTTTGCCGTCCACAGTGGCCCGGAAGTTTTGCGCCATCGCTTTAATGTGCCCGTGTCCCCGCACGATCTGGCGGACACGTATACACCCGCGTTTCGCGCCACCATCATGGATGGCAAGGCCGATTCGGTAATGTGCGCTTACAATGCCGTGCGCGGCGAACCGGCATGCGCCAATCACTTGCTTTTTGACCTGCTGCGCAATAAATGGGGCTTCAAAGGTTACGTTGTCTCGGATTGCTGGGCCATCAGCGATATCCACCAGGGCCACGGTTTCGTCCTCACCCTCGAACAAGCCGCAGCTCTCGCGGTGAAGGCAGGAACGGATTTAAGCTGCGGCCCCGAGTTCAGTGCGCTTCCGTTTGCAGGCAGGAATCGCCTTCTTTCAAGCGACGACGTCGATCGCGCCGTGAAACGTCTTTTCGAGGCTCGATTCCGGCTCGGCATGTTCGACCCGCCGGACCGCGTGCCTTGGTCCAAACTAACCCTCGCCGACAATGACACTCCTGCCCATCGCCAGGTCGCTCTCGAAGCGGCGCGCAAATCCATCGTCCTCTTGAAAAATGAACACAATACTCTGCCCCTGAAATCCTCCATCAAAACAATCGCGGTCATCGGTCCCAATGCCGATTCCTTGCCTGTGCTGCTCGGCAATTACAACGGCAACCCTTCGAGCTACACCACGATTCTCGACGGCGTTCGAAAACGCTTTCGCAACACAAAGATTCTCATCGCTTTGGGATCTCCGATCACCGAAACGAGTGCCGTTCTCCTTCCTTCTTTGTACCTTCGCACTGGCGGCGCAAACTCTCAGCCTGGCTTGAACGCGGAATACTTTTCCAACGTCAACCTTTCAGGCGCTCCCATTCTGAAGCGCGTCGATTCCACCGTCGATTTCGAATGGAACAATGTCTCTCCGGGCCCCGGCGTTCCCGCGGGAAATTATTCCGTTCGCTGGTCCGGCGAATTGCTCCCGCCCGTGGATGGTGACTACCGCCTGGGCGCCAGTGCGGACGGCGGCTATCGCCTTTATCTGGATGGAAAAAAGTTCATCGATGACTCAGCGCCCCACGGCACTCGCACCATGACCACGCTCGTTCACCTTCAGGCCGGCTACTCCTATCCCATTCGAATGGAGTACTCCCACACCTGGTGGGAGGCCACCGCGCGCCTCCTCTGGTTGCCGCCGAATCTGTCTGAAGAAGCCGTGAACGCCGCGCGCAAGGCGGACGTCGTCATCGCCGTGGTTGGAATCACCGCGCAATTCGAAGGAGAAGAAAGCGATTCAAGCTATCCTGGTTTTTTCGGAGGCGATCGCCTGGACCTGAATCTTCCCCGGCCCCAGCAAGAACTTCTGGAATCCGTCGCGGCCACGGGAAAGCCTCTCGTCGTGGTCCTCACAAATGGCAGCGCGCTCGCCGTGAATTGGGCGCAGCAGCACGCTGCCGCCATCGTCGAGGCCTGGTATCCCGGTGCGGAAGGCGGCGCTGCCGTCGCCGATGTTCTTTCCGGCGATTTCAATCCCGCGGGAAGGCTTCCTGTCACTTTTTATCAATCCGTCGCCCAGCTCCCACCCTTTGGCAACTACTCCATGTCCGGCCGTACCTACCGCTACTTCACCGAGCCCCCGCTCTATCCCTTCGGCTACGGTTTGAGTTTTTCTTCTTTCAACTATTCGGACGCGAAAGCAAGCCAGCCCCAAATCGCGGCGGACGGCACCGTTACTCTCTCCGTTCGCGTTTCGAATGCCAGTCCCGTCCCGGGCGATGAAGTCGTGCAGCTTTATCTCGCACATCCCAGTGTCGATGGCGCTCCCATTCGCGCCCTCGCTCGATTCCAGCGTATCCATCTCGATGCCGCTGCTTCCAAGACCGTGGACTTCACCTTGCGCGACCGCGATCTGAGTATCGTCGATGAGACCGGAGTCCGCCGCATCGTCCCGGGGGCAGTCGATGTTTGGATCGGCGGCGGTCAACCAGTCGCCGGCCCTGGCCAACCTCAAACCAAGGGCGTTCGCACAACATTCACGATCACCTCCAGCGCAACTTTAGCGGAATGAAAATACGCTTCTGGATTTTGATGCAAGTTCGTTCATCGGAGGCGTCTAAAAGGCTAATCAATGAATCGAAGCGGAATCTCAATCTTGCTATTTCTCTTCCTCTTCCTTGCTCTCACGCTTCTCGATGCTCACGCGCAAATTGCTGTTAAGTCTACCGGGGAAAAGCTCGGCTTCGCGCGCGATGCAAAGCTCCTGATAGTCCACGCCGACGACGTTGGCGCAACTCACTCCGTGAACGCGGCCACAATCAAGGCTCTGGATACCGGCCTCGTCAACTCTGCCAGTGTCATGGTGCCTTGCCCGTGGTTTCCGGAAATCGCCGACTATGCCAAATCTCGTCCCGATCTCGATTTTGGCATTCACCTGACGCTGACCAGCGAGCGCGCGTATTACCGCTGGGGACCTGTCGCTTCGAAAGATAAAGTTCCCAGCCTCGTCGACGAGAACGGTTATTTCCACTACGATTGGTCAGCCGCCACAAAAATTAATCCAAGAGAGGTCGAGCTGGAACTCCGCGCACAAATTGACCGTGCCTATGCCATGGGCGTTCACCCCACGCATCTCGACTCCCACCAATACCGGCTCTATGAAAACGGCAAAGACCTGTTCGAAGTTCTTCTGCGCGTCGCTCACGAATACAAGTTGCCGGTCTTTGTCGCGCGCGACCGGTTCGCGGATCGCCCCTATCTGGAATCGAGCTTAACTTCCATCGACATCGTCCTTGATCACACAGTTACCATCGGTCCTTCCGTCCCGCCGGAAAAGTGGGCCGAATTCTACAAGACTGCACTGAAAAATCTTCAGCCCGGCGTCACCGAATTCGTAATTCATCTTGCTTTTGCAGATGACGAAATGAAAGCTGCGACTCGCGAGCGCGACACTTGGGGCGCTGCCTGGCGCCAACGCGACTTTGATTTCTTCACCAGCCGGGAATTTCGTCAGTTGCTTCAGGAGCAGGGCATTAAGCTCGTTACCTGGCGGGAACTCGCCCGCGCAACTCGGCAGTGAATCCAACCACCCGCCGCCATCGACTTTCCTCTGCATCCATTCCGCGCTATTTTCTTATTGAAGACTCTCGTTCGAATGGAGTGCTGGCATGCTCGTTCAGCCGGATCCCCAGAGAAAATCGATTCTCAGAAACCCTTTTCTATATTCCCGGGCCGTTCTCGCTATCGTCGCGCTGGCTGTCGTCTGGATCCTGACCGCGCGCTGGCTGGAAAACCGCAACTTCGAGAAGCGTGCCAGGGAAGAGAGAACCCAGAAACAGCAGGAGCAGGATCGCATTACCCTGGAGCAAATGGGCGGAAAGGAACTCGCCATCCAAAATTTCTATGCCTCTCCCGCAGTGATCCACCGCGGCGAATCCGCCCAGATTTGCTACGGCGTCGCCAACGCCAAGACCGTAAAGCTCGAACCTCAGTCCAATCCTGTCTGGCCCTCGTATTCCCGCTGTGTCGATGTAACTCCCACTAAATCAACAACCTACACGCTGACCATCGCCGACGCGGCCGGTAACACCAAGACCCAAAGCCTCGAAGTCAAAGTCCGCTAAGTTCGAGTAATACTTTTGCGCCCCAATTCTTGCGCTCCCCCTTGTGACTTCAATTCCCCACCATCTATAATGTTTCCTTGAGCGGGGTACGGAAACCATCAATTGGTCCCGGACTCCGCAGACTTTTTTTAGCGAACGCACAACCAACTACCATGTCCGACCCACTAGCCAAGATTAAGAAAAAGCTCCAGGACGAAATCGACCAGCTCTCGCACGAGCTCAGCGTCGAGCTGCCTAAGGAGATTGCTGTCGCGCGCGCCCACGGCGACCTTTCCGAAAACGCCGAGTACAAATTTGCCAAAGAGCGCCAGGGCTACGTCAATCTCAAAATCACCCACCTCAAGAAACGCATGGGCGATCTCAGCATGCTGAACCTCAGCAATATACCCAAGGACCGCTCGGGGTACGGCTCGCGGCTCACCGTTCTGGATACGCAGCGCGACGCGAAAATCGAATACACACTCGTGAGCACCGAGGAAGCCGACGCCGAAAAGGGCCTCATCTCTACCACTTCGCCCATCGGCAAGGCTCTCCTCAATCGCAGAGTCGGCGACGAAATCGAAGTCACCACTCCCGCAGGCAAGAAGGAATTCGAAGTCGTCCGTCTCGTCACCATCCACGACGGCGAGTAACCTTCTGGCTGTTCCAGGCGTCCTATTCAACAAATCGCGTGGGCCGCCTGTGAGGACTTATGAATTGGGGAACAGGCCCGGCACTCGGGCCCCTGACCATTTTCGGCTATCTTTTGTTTATGGCTGGTGGCGCGCTCATGTGGCGGAGCCGCGGCGATTTCTCCGTGTGGTTCCACGATGAGCTTTCCTTTTTCCGCCGCAACTTCTCCCGCTACACGCCAGCTGGCCCGTTCTACGCTATCCGCGGAGAGTCCCGTTTTAAAGCCATACCGGTTTCTTTCGTGCGCTCCATCACGCGATTCCCGCGCAGCCGCATTAATCGTCCCGCCATTCTTCTCTTCCTGGGCTTCCTTCTTTTCGTCCTTGATTTTTTCGTCTGACCATCTTTTGTCTCTGTGCTCTCGGCGTTCTCTGCGCCTCCACGTTATCGTTTTCCTTTTCTTTGACTCTTCAACTTTGAACTTTGAACTTTTTCCCGCGCCCGCTTTTCGAATTTCTATTTTCCATTTTCTCTGCGATTCTTTTCTAATGAAACCTTCTCTGATTGTTCATGGCGGCGCGTGGGATATTCCCGACGATGCCGTTGACGCTTGCAAATCCGGCTGCCATCGCGCTCTCACCGCCGGCTGGGCTATCCTCTCCCAGGGCGGCTCCGCTCTAGACGCCATCGAAGCCGCCATCATGGTCCTCGAAGACGACCCCGTCTTTGACGCTGGTTATGGCTCGCACCTCAATCTGGACGGCCACGTCGAATGCGACGCCATCGTCATGAACGGCGCGACGCTCCGCGCGGGCGCTGCCGCCACTCTGCAGCGCGTCAAGAATCCCATTCAGGCCGCCCGCAAAATCCTGGAAAGTTGCCCGCACATGATGCTGGTCGCAAAGGGCGCCGAACGCTTCGCCAAAAAACACGGAGTCAAGCTCTGCAAGCCCGAGGAAATGGTCAGCGAAGCCGAATACGACGCCTGGAGGAAATGCAAGTCAGACAAACACGCCGCCGAACATCACCGTGGCCACGAGCAAGGCACCGTCGGCGCCGTTGCCCTGGACGCCAATGGCGGTTTCTTCGCCGCCACTTCCACCGGCGGAACGTGCTGCAAACTTCCCGGCCGCGTCGGCGATTCCCCGCTCATCGGCTGCGGCTGCTACGCTGACTCCGAAGCCGGCGCCGTCTCCTGCACCGGCTACGGCGAAGCCATCATGAAAGTCGTCCTGGCCAAAGCCGCGGTCGATATTCTCCGCCTCCCTTCCACCTGCGTGGATACGCACGCCAACATTTCTTGTGGAACCTCCACCGCCGATCTCGCCGCCCGCGAAGCCATCCATCTCTTCGCCAAACGCACCCACGCCACCGCCGGCGTCATCCTCCTTGACCGCCACGGCAATCCCGGCTTTGCCTTCAACACCCCGCGCATGGCTTATGGCTTCGTCGCCCGCGACGGCTCCTTCCTCACTGCCGTGTAGTGGCGGGTCTTCAGACCCGTGCTTTTGATCTAGCTCGGCCCTTCTTTCCTTCCCAAGCGGCGGCGACCCGTTCTGCCTGCTCCTACTCGCCGAGATCAGGAATAGCCCGCAACGCGTCGTTGAAGCGGTTGGTAAAGTTGGCGGCGCAGATCACCAGCGTAAGCTCGACAATCTGGCCTTCGTCATAATACTTGCGCAGCTCCTCCACCGACCCCTCGCGGATCGCCGCCGCCCCGCGCGTCACGCGCTCTGCGTAAAGAATCGTCGCCTTCTCTTTTTCGTTGAAGAGTGTGCTGCGCTGGTAGAATTGCAGCGCTCGAATCTGCTCCTCGGTCAGCCCAATCCGCTTCGCCGAAGCGGTGTGCGCCCGCGTTCAATACTCGCAGCCGTTGATCAGTGATGTTTTCAGGTAGGCCAGCTCTTTGAAGCGCGCTTCGACGGTGCCGCCTTCGATGACAGCGGAGTAAAAGGGAAGGAACTTGGCGAGAACGTCCGGCCGGTGCGCCATCAGCCCGAATATGTTGGGCATCTTGCCGAATTTCTTGGACACTCCGTCATAAATGGAGCGCACCTCCGCAGCGGCTTTTTCCTTGGGCAACGGATTCACAACGCTCATGAAATCCTCCTTGTCGCTTGTTTCGTAGCGGCGAGCTTATCTCGCCATCTCGCTTTTTCTAATGTGTGTCCCGTCGGGCGCACAAAGTCTACCTCTTGTCCCTCGCCTTTTGTAGGGCCGGGGCTTCCGACCTGTGCTTCCGACCTGTGCTTCCGACCGGTGCTTTTGATCTTCGAATCTGTCTTCGTAGCGGGTGTCCCGGCGCTTCGATTTTCTACTTTCGTTTCACGGCCGCGCATTCGGCGAAAAAAATCCGATCGGCAAGTCGCGTGCGGTGCGCAGACCGGCCGGCGCGTCGAGAATCACCGGAATTGAATTCACGACGACTGAAGCAGTGGCGATGTCGCCAGGCGAGCCGCCAGGAATCGTCAAGCTGATTGTTGGGTGCCCCGTCAGTGTGAGCGTATCGGCAGGATCTTTCGCGCCAACGTACATTTGCAATTCAAGGTACACAAGTTCTTTGCCGTCTTTCGAGAGGCCGCGCGCAATTTGGTGCACTCCTGCGGCCTGCCCCGCCTCGACCGTCAAATATTCGGTCTGCACGCGCTCGCTGGCCATTTTCGGCTCGATCGTTTCCGTAATTTGCTCGACCGGCAAATTCAAGCTATCCGCCACCATGGCCACGGATTCCGGCAAGCCGACGTGCTTGATCACGCCTGCTTTCACTTGCGCGCGAAATTCTTCGACGGTCATTCCCGCGCCGATTTTCTTCTGCAACGGCAGCCGTCTCTTCGACGCGTCCACCACACGCAGCGCTTTGGCGTGTTCGATCTGTTGCGAAACCGCCGCAAGCGTCACGACCAGCTTGTCCATCACGAACCCGGGATTCACGCCCGTGCCGACCAGCGCCACGCCCCACTCCTTCGCCGTCGTGTCCAGCCTCGCCGCAAGTTCGGGATGCGTGCGAAACGGGTACGACAATTCCTCGCAAGTTGAAACGATGCACGACTCCGCTTCCAGGCACATCAGCAACTGGTCCATCACCTTCGCGAGCGACGACGATGTCGAATGGATCACCATGTCCGCAGCCTGCTCCAGAACTTCCTTGGCTTCCGCGGAAACTTTCACGCCCCACGGCGCATCTTTCGCTCCAACAACTTCGCCGAGATCGCGCCCGACTTTGGCGGGATCAGTATCGATGGCGCCGATTATTTCAATGGCCTGTTTTTCCCGCATCAACAGCGCAATCGACGCACCGATGGGGCCCACACCATACTGGATGGCGCGAATTTTCTTTTTCACGTCGCTCTCCGCTTTCCGTTCAAATGCGCGCACAACGCGCAATTTAGCTTCAAAGGAAACCCCTACGATAATGGAATTCCCCCCGGCATTCAACGAGGAAGCGCTGCATGCGGTCGAAGGTCCGCAGTTCTCGCCAGCGAACCTGGGATTCTTGCGGTGTTATCGCGTGCGCCGCATAATGGCGGTAGAGCGCCAGCCAATTCCGGAGGAATCCGCCATGCCTGCAAAAAGACTTTCCGACGCCGAGATTACCGCCCTGCTTCCCAAGGCCAAAGGGTGGACCGTCGTAAACGGCAAGCTGCACCGCGAGTTTGCGTGCAAGGACTTTGTGGCTGCTTTCGGCAACATGACGCGCGTCGCGCTCGTCGCCGAAGCCATGAACCATCATCCGGAATGGTTCAACGTTTGGAACAAGGTGGTGATCGACCTGAATACCCACAGCGTGAAAGGCATCAGCGATTACGATTTTGCGCTGGCGGAAAAAATTAATGAGATCTTCGAGCCTTTTCCGCCGCCGCGCCCTCCTGGCAGCGGAAAAGGCCAGTGATTTTTCCCCCGCGCGCTTGGTTTCGCTCAAGGACACTCATTCGATGGTGAGCGCGGTCCGCCAGCCGCAAAAATCCCGCCGAGGCTGGATTCTTCTTGTGGCGCGCTGGGGCGCGGCGCTGTTGATTCTTGGAATTCTTTTTCATTTGCTTCCCGTTGACCCGTTGCGTAAAGCTCTGTCCCAAGTTCCGCTCACGCGTTTCTTCGCCGTGCTGCTGATCTATTTTGTGGCGGTGACCGGCGGAATCACCAAGTGGCACACGGTCGTGAATTCCGCGGGCGCGCAACTTAGCTTCGCAGCCAGCGCGCAGTGCTACACCAGCGGCTTGTTCGGCGCGCTCTTTCTGCCCTCGATTATCGGCGGCGACGTGGCGCGCCTCGCCGTGGGAATTTCCCACAGCCCGCGTCCGGCCGCGGTAATCACCGGGAACCTGGCGGACCGATTCCTCGACGTGGCCGCGCAGCTTACGCTTATCTCGCTGGGCTTGATACTGCTACCGGGTTCCTTGCCCGTTCCGTTGCAGGGACCGGCTAAGCGCGTGCTTTTTGCCGGAGTCGTGGCAGCGGCAGTTTTTCTCGGCCTCATCGCCGCATTGCGCCAGCCGCTCTTGCGCCGACGCTCCATTCATTTCCGGCGCAGGCTGGCGCAACTTAGGCACGCGATCCGCGCGATTTCGCTCCGTCCCCGGCGGCTCGTTCTTGGCTGGTTGCTGGGAACCTCCGTGCAGGGCACGTACGTCCTGCTCACCGCCCTGCTGGGCATCGCTTGCGGACTCCGTCTTCCGCTGCGCGTATGGCTCTTCGCGTGGCCCCTTGCCAAATTCGCCGCTGTGATGCCCATCACGCAAGGCGGCATTGGGGTTCGCGAAGCAGCGCTGGTTGTGCTCCTCGCCCCGTTTGGTGCGTCGGCGTCGCAGGTCCTTGCAACGGGAATCGTTTGGGAGGGCGTAATCATTACCGCAGGCCTTCTCGCGGGACTGACTGCATTTCTTTTGAGGTATTCGCAGACTCGCCCGCAAGGCTCGTAGCGTTTTCGTCCAACCCCGGCGAAGTTTGCTTGACACCTGTCACCCCTGGCACAGAATGGATAAACCCCTTCCAATGCAGTGGTTTACCTAGAGGACTGCCCTCTCCAGTCTCGTGAAATAGGCAGGCTTGCGATGAAGTGTCACTGCAGCCGCACTGGCGCAGCCTCGGAAATCTCCGTTTTTGGGACAACCGAGCTGTCGGCGCTGCGAGGCCGCGAGGAAGGGACGCAGCGCGCATGACTGAGAAAAAGCTGCGCATCCTTTTAGCAGAGGGAAATCCGGGTGAGGCCGCTTCCGCTTTGCGCATGCTCTACCCCGAGGGACAAGACGGTTTGGAATTGACCCATGTTTCGTCCGTTTCCACGCTAATTGCCACGCGCGAAATCGTAAATCCAGAAGTCATTTTTCTCGATCTATCGCTCGCGCAGCCCGATGCACTCGAGGCGGTTCGCCGCGTGCATCGCTCGGCGCCGGCGGTGCCCTTAATCATTCTCGCTGACGCCAGCGATAAGGACCGAGCCATACGAAGCTTGAGCCAAGGGGCGCAGGATTATCTGATCAAAGGGCTTATCGACTCCCGGACACTGGAGCGTGTTCTGCGAGCGGCTCTGGAGCACAACACTGTTGAGGGTCTGGCAGATCTTCTGCGTGATCCCCCCACGGGACTTTACACCCGCGATGGATTTGTCACGCTCGGGGAGCGCTCCATGGAGACGGCCAAGAGCAGAGCGAGCACGTTGGTCCTGCTGTGCTTGAAGGTCGAAAATCTGGCAGCACTGCGCGAGGGATTTGGTCCTAGCGCCATCGAGACTTCCTTGTGTGAGGTGGCCAAGTTGTTAGCCGGTAGTTTTCGCAAGACGGACATCGTGGCCCGGATTGGCGAGTCGGAATTCGCGGCACTCGCCGTCGACGCGGTGGAGCCCAGCGCTCCCGTGCTGCGTCAGCGTTTAGAGAGAAGGGTCGTCATGCACAATCAGGACAGGGGTGCCTGGGGCCCGCTCGAACTTCGCATGAGCGCGCGTTTCTGGTCTGCCAAGGAGGCCATGGTGTTTTCTGAGTTCCTTGAAAGTGTCGAGGCGGAGTTGCGGTTTCCACCGGTTTCGTCTAGCGGTGAGATTGCACCGTGCAAAACGGTCAAGGCGGTTGACGAAAGATGAACAATCCACGCGTCATCAGTGAGAAAGCGCTCCGCACGGATGCCAAGCAGGCACAAGACGCCCTGGCGGTGAGCGAAGCGCGGTCGGGCCAGCAATCCGCGGAACTCGATCTGCTGTATCGCTCACTGCCTATCGCTCTGGCGGTTTTCGACCGCGACATGCGTTTCTTGCGCGTCAACGACCAGGCATCAAGAATTCATGGGATTGCTGCCTCGCACATGGGTCTTTCCATTCGTGAAGTTGCCCCAGACTTCGCCAACGCGATAGAAGACCGCCTGCGAAAAGTCTTCGAGACGGGTGAACACGTTTCAAACGTCGAATTGCAGGGAGTCACACTTCAAGAACCTGATCATCTGCGTAAATGGCTGTGCAGCTTCTATCCGCTTAGAGGAAAGGATGAAACGGTATCAGCAGTCACCCTCTTGATTATGGACATCACGGATCGAAAACGTGCGGAGGACGCGCTGGACCAATCCGAAGCGCGGAATCGCGACCTGGTGGAACACTCCGTTTACGGAATTTCCCGCGTGGCAGCGGATGGCACATTTCTGGATGAAAACCCCGCGCTTCTGTCCATCCTAGGCTGCTCCACGGCCAAGGAGCTGCATGAACTCAATCTGCTGCGGGACGTTTTCCGCTTTCCCGAACAATATGCCGTCCTAATGGATTCCTGCCGGGAGCACGGAACCGTACAAGGTACCGAAAGCGAATGGCGGCGGCGTGATGGCGGCATCGTGGCCGTGCGCCTCCACGCCCGCATGCTTTCGATACCCAATCATGATGGGGCATTCGAAATCATCGCCGAAGATGTCACCGAATTGCGCGCCATGGAGCGCCAGTTGCGCCAGTCGCAAAAGTTTGAAGCCATCGGACAGCTCGCGGGAGGGATCGCGCACGACTTCAACAATGTGGTGGGCGCGATTCTGGGATGGGCGGAACTCGGTCTGGAGCAAAATAGAGAGAACCACCAGGTTTCCGAGCGCTTTTCCCGGATCCGCGAACAAGGTGAACGGGCTGCGGCGCTGACGCGCGAACTGCTGGCCTTCGCGCGGCGTCAAGTGCTGCAGCCTCAGGCCGTGGACATAAATTCCATCGCCAACGGGCTGGTCAGCTTCTTGGACAAAGTAATCGGAAAAGATATCGAGCTCAAAGTCATTCCCGGTCCGATCGATGCGGTCAAAGCCGATCCCACGCAGCTTGAGCAAGTGCTCATGAATCTGTGCCTGAACGCGCGAGATGCCATGCCCGAAGGAGGAAGATTGCTGATCGAGACCGAGATGGTGGAACTAGACGACGCTTACTGCCGGTTCTACCCATACGTCACGGCCGGCCGCTATGCGGTGCTGTCGGTTTCCGACACCGGTATGGGCATGGACTCCGAAACGCGCGAGCGCATCTTCGAACCGTTCTTTACAACCAAAGAGCGCGGAAAAGGCACGGGAATGGGATTAGCCACTGCTTACGGCATCGTCAAACAACACGGGGGCTTCATTCACGTTTACAGCGAGCCCGGTCATGGGAGTCTCTTCCGCGTTTACTTGCCGGCACAAGGAGGCATTGCTTCAGAAAGTTTATCCGTGGAAGCACCCGCGCCGGCCCTCGCGGAGATGCGTGGTTCGGAAACCATACTCATCGCCGATGATCACGAATCAATCCGGGAGATGGCCCGCCAGACTCTTATGAATCTCGGCTACCGCGTTCTCTCTGCTCGCGATGGCGAGGAGGCGCTGAAACTCTGCGAACAGGAAACGCCAGCCCTCGCGATTCTAGACATGGTCATGCCCAAACTGGGTGGCAAGGCCGCGGCGCCTAAGCTTAGGGCCTTATTTGATGATCTGCCCATTCTCTTGACCAGCGGATATTCGCAGGATCCGGAGAATATAGCGCCAGTTACCCCCGACGCACGCTACCTGCAAAAACCTTACAGCCCCATAACACTCGGGCGCATAGTGCGGGAAATTCTTAACCACACGAAAATACGAAGAGAGTCGAACTGAACCAGCCGCTCAAAAAACGGCCAACGACAAGCAACCAGACCATTTGCGTACGATCCCGCTTGAGACGAGCACCGGAAGTACTTTTCTAGTCGGTCTAGGCTATTTTTTGCCGTTGACACGCGCGTCTTGCAGTGCTAAAACCCGCATAAAGACAAGCTCTTTGGTGGTGAGTCTCCTAACGTATTGCGCAAAGCAGCCGCGAGTGAGGCCGCAGACCTGCCTGGCAGGGCAGGCCTGCTGAGCCGCCGAGAGTATTGTCATGCAACACCCCACCACCCCGGGAGGTGAGAACGAACCCGTTTTCACCTCCTTTTTTTGCGAGCAGGAAGGGCCGGCTGTTGTTTCAAAATGAAACATACCTTTCCGGGCGTTCTTGGCGCCAGACCCGGCTGCCTCTCTTGATTTTTTCCGCTTGCGGTCCCTTGCGCGGCCCCGCCGCTCGGTTAAGATGACACACCCGTCCCCCGAATTTGGCTGCGGGGGTTAACACCATTGGGCCCAGAAATGACCTCTATCCCGGCGCCCCTGCTCTCCTTTACTCATGTCACCGTAATGCGCGGCGACTGCGCAGCCCTCCAGGACGTCAATCTGGAGATCGCGTGTGGCGAGCACGTATGCATCTTGGGACCGAATGGCTGCGGCAAGTCGACTTTAATCAAGACCATTACGCGGGAGTGCTATCCGCTTGTGCGCGATCGGTCCAGGATTTGCATACTTGGGCGTGAGCGATGGGACATTTTCAAGCTGCGCTCGCTGCTCGGTATTGTGTCGCCGGACGTGCTGGCTTCCTGCACCACGGACGCCACCGGCCGCGACGTGGTGCTCTCCGGTTTTTTCAGTAGCACGCGTATATTTCCGCATCATCATCCGGATCCGAAGCGTCTCGCCCTGGCTGACGAAGCGATGGCGCGGCTGGGCATCGCGCATCTTGCCGCTCGCGCGGTCGCGGAAATGTCCTCCGGCGAAGCCAAGCGGACGCTGATCGCACGCGCGCTGGTGCACCAGCCACAAACGCTGCTTTTTGACGAGCCCAGCAATGCGCTGGACATTAGCGCGCAAATCCAGCTTCGAGACACCATGCGTGAGCTTGCTCAATCGGGGCTCGGAATCCTGCTCGTAACCCACCACGTCTCAGAAATTATTCCCGAAATTGAGCGCGTGGTTCTCTTGCGTGAAGGGCGCATCCTCGCGGATGGGCCTAAGTCGTCGGTCCTCACGGAAGGGCATCTTGCCAATTTGTTCGGAGTTCCCATTCGCTTGGCCAAACACGACGGCTACTTCCACCTCTATTGAAAAAACCTTACTCGGCGCTTGCTTCAACTTGCGAGAGTGTACCTTCTTCATTTAGTCGGCAACGTCCAGAGCAGTTGCCCGTTGGTGGCTGCGCGGATGGCGGTAATGAATTTCGTATTGCTTGTGATTGACGAAGCGTGCGATGGTGCCGTTGGGACCGACGGCCCAACCTGTGAAGATATCCAAGAGAGCTACGGAATTGAGATTCAGAGAATCCGTGCGCTTCCAGTGCGCACCATAGTCATTGCTGAAATCCTCTCCATTTGGTCCGACAGCCACCCACCATCCACCATCGATCTGAGCCACAGCGGAGCAGTAGCCGCCAGGTTGCTCTGAAGCGAGTTGCCAGGCTTTGCCTCCGTCAACGGAAAAAGCGGCGGCTTGGAAGGGCCGGCTGGGGTTTTTGTAATCGCCGCCCACGGCCACGATTCTGTCTTCGTCGCGGGCAAGGGAAAAGATTCCAGAGGAAGCATTTCCTGCGGCGATAGGGGTTTCGACGGCCGTCCAGGTGCGTCCCAGATCATCGGAACGAAAGATACGGGCCGCTTTGCCACCGCCGGTGCCGAACAAGATTTCAGTATTGTCAAACAGCAGCGAAGTGTTGCTGGCAGCGAAGGCGGCTTCGCCCAGGAGCACCGCGGGAAGATTATTGCCCGGGAGCGAATTCCAATGCTGGCCGTCCTGGGTGCGGAGGAGCAGGAATTTGCCGTCGATAGGATCGCCGAGAGCGATGCATTCCTTTTCCGATATGCACTTCAATGCGTCGAGAAAAAACTCCTTCCGCTTGTCTGTGTACTGCAGGTTCCAGGTATCGCCGCCGTCGGTTGTTTTGTAAATGCGCGACTTTTCGCCTTCGCCGCTGGACATCAGGTAGGCAATCTTCCCGTCAAACGCCGCAATTCCGCGAAAGTCGAGCGCCTCACCGCCGGCCACGTGCAGACGCTTCCATGTTTTGCCTTCGTCGATGGATTTCAGAATCACGCCATTCGAGCCGGATGCCCAAACGACCGGCACAGGAACGTCCTTTGCATCCTGTATCTCGGCCACGCTGACACCGCGGAGGTTAGTGGCAATTCCGCTCGTCTGCACCTTCCACCACTGAGCTTGGGCGGATGCGCTGAGCGGAAGCGAAAACAGGATTAGTAGAAACGTGCGCATGCGCGCATTCTAGCAGGAGCTGACACAGAGCATCGTTGATTCCTTCGCGAGCCAGGACTCCAAACAATCGTTGTTTCTTGTGCTCGGTTGGCTTAGACCCGCGAGCGCGGAAATCAGCGTAACTGGCTGGACTCGACGCCTTTCTTGCGGGCTTCATCGAGCAGCGCGTCGACTTTGGACACAAGATCTTTCTTCTGATCCTGCAGAGCGCGCATTTGCACCTCGATGGGCTCGCGCTCGTAACTCTTGTTGAGTTTGACGCCGCTGGCGGACGTCGAAGGTTCGCCCTCGCTGAATTTCTTCAGGTCAACAAGTTGCTTGTCAATATCCGCGATCTGCCCTTGCAGCTTCTCCAGTTGTTTGCGGACGGACGCGATGTATTGCGCGTTTACAGGCTTCGAAGATACCGGTTTCGGCTGATTCTTTGGATCGCCGACAATGGAGACCGTGCCAGTCGCGGTCGGGAGGTTTTCGTTTGTCCAGATCTTCTTGGGCTTCTTTGCTTCGGCAGGCGGCGCTGAATCCTGTGATTGCGCCTGGGGCGGCGGGGCACTACTCTCTTGCGATTGCGCGGCAGCGGACAAGCCCGCGAAGAAGGTGAAAGCGATTGCCAATGGGAGCGAACGGGGCACAAAGCCTCCAGTCTCGCAAGGTCAAGGACGCTATTCTCTTAAACCCATTTTAGGAGGAAAAATCTCATGGGTCGGCGGGATCGGCTCGCGGCTTGTCCAACTCGGCATGCCCGAGTTCCTGCTGGATAGCGGCGAGCGCTTCCTTGGGCGGACCGATGTAGCGGTAGTTCGTGTAGAAAGTACGCTCATGGATGGAGAAGCCGGAAAACAGTTTGCGGCCGTCGAAGTCATACTGAGAAAAACTGACGAGCCACAGCCCGGGCTGAAATTCATAGCGCTCCTGCATAAAGTGGCTGCCCTTGTAGACTTTTCCCAGAAACAGGCCGATGGAAATGTCATCGGTGACTTCGCCTTCGATGCGGGCAAGTTCGCAAGAAGCTTCGTCGATCCAAACGAAACCGTGCACTTTGGGGAATATGGAGGTCAAGCGTGTTGTGGATTTGAAGGCCGGGTTGGGCTCCATTTTGTATTTGGAAAGCGTGCGGTTTCCGCGCGGCTCACTGCCGATTAGAGTGAATAGAAACGCGTTGTGAGTGGCATCGATGAGCTCGTCGCGATCCTTTTTTCTCTTCGCATATTTTGCCAGGCCGTCGCGCTGAGACCTAGCGTTGCTGACCAGCTGCGCCAATGACTGCGCTAACTTTTCGAGATCGGAGCGATACGCGGCGGAGTCTCCCGGCTTGCCGTCATCCCCGACGGATATCCGGAACATGCCCGTCCCCGAAGGAACCACGCGCTCGATTTTTACGGAGACGGAACCTGGATCACGTGGATTCTTATGGCTCTCGACGCGTTCGATGCGTTCGTAGAGATCCAGGGCGGCCTCGCCTTTTTTTTGGTTGGCAATGATGCGTTTGAAAAGCTCCGGCTTCGCCGGGCCAAGTGCTAGCGCGGAGTCCGACGCCATGGATTGCGCGGCGGCATCGGCAGCAAGCGCCAAGGACAAAACAGTAATGGGGATAAAAGCTCGTTTCAGCATCATGCGAAATGGCTGGAGACCTGTTAGCGTCAACTCTGATTGGATTCGCCTGGACACACAATTGTTGCACACCACGAGCCTTCGAAATGCTCCGGCAGGTGCCAAAGGGTCAATGGCAGTTTTTTCAAGCGAGGGAGTCAGGGCTTCGGTTTGTCTGTGGGCTTCTGTTGTTGCTGTTGGGCCTCTTCCGTCCAGGGTGGCACCACGCCATTTACTCGCGCGTAGGCGATGGATTGACCGAGGTGCTCGCCGAAGTGCCCGGTAATGGCGATGAAGGAACCGCGCAATGTTGTCGAGCGATTGAACATTTTTTGTGGTTTGTCGGCATCCGCCTCGTTGAGGGCGATGATGGCGCTGCGAAAATGTGCGAAGGAATCCTTCAGGGCTTGCAGAACTTTTAGCTTATCTGCTGAGAGTGCTGCGATGGCCTTGAAATCGAAGCCAGCCGGAGGCGCAGCCCCGAGGGCCCGTGCGACGCCGTAGTTCGCGGCGATGATATGGGTGAAGACCTCACCGACGGAGCGAACGCCCTCCGCCGGACGCCAGGTGTACTTCTCCGCTGGCATGGCCTCGGCCAAGCGAATGTACCGCTGTTCATAATAGGCGATCTCTTCCAGGAATTCGGCCCGAAAGCCTGAAGTGGGTGTGGCCGATGCGGTCGCGGCGGCTTTATGATTGGAGCTATCTTGGGCTGGGCTGGCAGCCACAGAACTCATCGCAAGTATCGTAAGTTCAAGAAAATAAAGACAGATACGACGCATAGTATCCTCCATTGCGTGTTGCCCTCAAGCGTCAGACGTGCCGCGCTCTTTCCTGATAGTCCCCTCAGGGTAGTACAATTTTAAGAGTGCGGCCGCCGAGCCGCTGAGACTCGATTGTGCCAGCCTAAGGCTACCCTACAGAAACATCGAAAGCAAAGTGCTGTTCCACACGTCTATATACCGAGGAACGAATCGCCCGGCAAACTCGTATTAGATAAAGAAGGTTGGAGGTCTGTTTGGGTGTCACCCCTATAGGTCGGCTGACGGAAATTGCTCCGCTGGCAGCGGTTAAGGCGAAGGCCGCTGGCATTCGGGCAGCCTGGGTCACAATTGCCGAAACGCTGAAGCTGGCAATGGATGCCCTCCGCGCTCATAAGTTGCGTAGTTTCCTTACCTTGCTGGGCGTCATCTTGGCGGTAACCACGCTCGTCTTTGTCATGAGCGTCATCGCTGGGCTGAACATGTACGTTGCGGATCGGGTGGCAAATCTGGGCGCCAACGTCTACCTGGTCCACCGTTTCGGGATCATCACCAGCGAAGACGCCTGGGTCAAGGCGCAGAAACGTCCTCTAGTTACCATGGAGGAATACGAACGGCTCCGCGACAACATGAAGCTCGCCAGCGCCGTAGCCGCCGAAGAGGATCACAACGTCCAGGTCCGCAGCGGCAACCTCACCATGGAAAACTCGAGGATGATGGGGGCTACGGCGAACTTTGCGCAGGTGCGAAACCTCTCCGTGGCGCACGGGCGATTTATCACCCAGGCGGATGAGGAACATCGCTCCGAGGTTGTTTTCATCGGGCCGGATCTGGCGCAAAAATTTTTCCCCAACGTAGATCCGATTGGAAAGGAAATCCACGTCCAGACCCACACCTACGAGGTGATCGGCGTAGCGGAACCGCTGGGGAGCGCCTTCGGAGAGTCCCAGGACAATTACGTGGTCATGCCGATTTCCGCTTGGCGCAAAGGCTGGCACACCAACAATGATTGGGTCGCCATTTTCGTGCAAGCGCCCAACGCGGAGTTGATGCAGGCAAGCAAGGACGAAGCGCGGCTTCTATTCCGCGCGTGGCGCCATTTGCCGTACGACGCCCCCGACAATTTCGCAATTCTCGGTTCCGACTCGATTATGCAATTGTGGCATGACCTCACGGGAAACCTGGCCTTCGTGGCTATGGCGCTGGTGAGCGTTTTTCTGGTGGTCGGCGGAATTGTGATTATGAACATCATGCTGGCCAGCGTGACGGAGCGGACCCGCGAGATCGGGTTGCGGCGCTCGCTGGGAGCCAGAAAGAAACACATCATGCTGCAGTTCCTCACGGAGTCCGCCGTGCTTGCCGCTACGGGCGGCTTGATCGGAATTTTGGCTGCTTATTCGTTGGTGTTCTTGGTGAAGGCGCTGTTTTCATTCCCAATGGAGACTCCGTTGACTGCGGTGATTCTGTCGCTCTGCGTCGCGACCGGAGTGGGTCTCTTTTTCGGAATCTTTCCGGCCATGCAAGCGGCCAAGCTGGATCCCATCGAAGCTTTGCGCGCGGACGGGTGAGGAACAAAGAATGGCCCAAGCATATAACGAGAATCTGAGGCAAGCGCTGGACACCTTGCGGACGCACAAACTGCGCAGCGCGCTGACCGTGTTCGGCGTTGTGCTGGGTGTCAGCGTCATCATGCTGGTGGCGGCCCTCATCTCCGGTTTTGACCAGAAGGTCCAGGAAAACATCAACCAGTACGGCGCGGATACCGCGTTCATCACCAAATGGGATCAGGGACGGCACGGCGGACCTCCGCCGCTGGAGGAACGCCAGCGCAAACCGCTCACCATTGAAGACGGGAAAGCCATCCAGGAAAAGTGCCCGGCAGTCAAGAGAGTAACAACATTTCTGCAAACAAATTGGGACCATAGCCACACCGTGCGAACCAAAGCCGGTCAAGTGACGGCCATCGATTTCCGTGGCGTGCAGCCGAACTTCGGCGAGGTTTACGCCAACGCTGCCACGCTCGAGGGGCGCTTCATCAGTGAGGGAGACGATCTTCACAAAGAAAAAGTGGTCATGCTCGGGGAGAACGTCGCTCCGGTCCTGTTCCCCGAAGGGCATGCCGTCGGAAAAGACGTCATGATCGACGGCTCGGACTTCCAGGTCATCGGTGTGGTGGAAAAGCCCAAAGGCGGATTTGGCATGGGGGATGAAGACCGGCGCGTGCTGATTCCGATCGGCACGTTTCGCAAAGTCTATCCGACCGCTGACGAAGTCAACATGCGCGCGCAGGCCTACCCCAAGATGCTGGACCAGGCCGTGGACCAAATCCGCGAAGTGCTGGAGCGGCGACGGAACGTCCCATTTAGAGGGAAAGACAATTTTTCGATCAACACCGCGGAGCAGGAAGTCGAGGAATTTCATAACATTGTGGGCAAAGTGGCGCTGGCGACGGTGGTGCTGAGTTCCATCGGCCTGCTGGTTGGCGGAATCGGCGTGATGAACATCATGCTGGTGAGCGTAACGGAGCGCACGCGCGAGATCGGAGTACGCAAGGCCATCGGCGCGCGCAGCGGGGATATCACCTGGCAATTCCTGCTGGAAGCGATGACGCTGACTGGTGCCGGAGGCGTAATCGCTCTGGTTCTTGTGAATGGCCTGGTGTTTCTTGTGCGTGTGGGACTGAATTGGCCCGGAAGCGTGCCCGCGTGGGCAGCGGCCACAGGAATTGTAGTCAGTATTAGTGTGGGGCTGGTATTTGGCGTGTGGCCGGCGATGAAAGCCGCGAAACTCGATCCGGTAGAAGCACTGCGTTACGAGTAGCGCGCCGGCGAAGCTTTTCTCCTAGTTCCCAACCATTCCCGCGAACAGAATCCTCCCGGCCAAAATTTTATCCGAGGCTATGGTGTGTGCGATTGAGGCGAGCGTGCGGAAGCGGCCGACAAATCGGAAGAAAGGTTCCGCGAGCCGGCGGGCTTGTTCAAGTCAGCTAGCGCAATTTTCTGCACACGAATGAAGCGCGGCGAGGGATGTTTGTCTTCAGCTTGTGGAACCAAGTCATGTTCCGTGTCTGGCGCGGGCGCGTCGGAAACCGTTTGCTGCGAGTAGGTAAGCGCGTCGTACGGCACGCCAGGATGAAAATACAGACGCGCGGGAGCCGGAGGAATTCGATAGTGCGCGCTGAGCAAACGCGGGATCTGAACTGACGCAGCCAGAAGCAGGCAGGCGAATACGGTAGTCCAAACATCACGATGTCCTGCCGGGGCGGACCACCAGGAGTGCTTTTTTATGGCCGAAGCGGGAATGCGCGGCCGCGAGCGGGTGTAGGGATAGAGAGACTTCACAAGCTCGTCGCAGGAAGCAAAACGGTCTTGGGGATTTTTTGCGAGGCAGCGCGCCACGACGCGGTCAAGCTCGGGCGGCACGGCCGGATTGTGACGCGACGGGGGCACGGGGGTAGCATTCAGAATGTGGGCACAGACCGCGCCAACGGACTTTCCGTCAAAGGGACGGACGCCGGTCAGCATTTGATAAAAAACAACGCCGAACGAGAACTGGTCCGAACGGTGATCCTGAAGCTCGCTCTCGATTTGTTCGGGAGCCATATACGCGGGCGTACCCGCGAGGCGACCGGTAAGCGAAAGTTGCGTGGTCAGGCGGGCGATGCCAAAGTCGCCAAGCCTGACTTTGTTCTCGGGACTGATGAAAATGTTTCCGGGTTTGACGTCGCCGTGAACAATTCCGGCGCGATGGGCGGTGGCGAGTGCGCGGGCTAAATCCGCTGCCCAGGCACAGGCGCGCTGCACGGTCAGGGCGGAGGATTCGAGGTGGCGTTGGAGAGTCTCGCCGGCGACGTATTCCATGACGAGGTAGGGAGCGCCGCGCTCATCGATGCCGACATCATAGAGCTGCACGACAGCGGGATGAGAGAGCTGGCCGACAATCTGCGCTTCACGCAGGAATTGCTGTTCGAGGTCCTCGCCGAAGGCATAAATGAAAGTCTTGAGGGCCACGATGCGGCCAATGACATTGTCACGAGCTTTATCGACCCGGCTCGTGGTTCCGGTGCCGATCAATTCCAGAGCTTGGTAGCGGCCTGTTTGCGTGGTAATCATCAGGCAGAGCGCAGGAGACGCGCAGCGCGGTCGCGCAGGCCATTGCCGTTGCCATTGGTGCCATTGGTAGGAGACACGGGGTCGGGAGTCGCCCGGCGGCGCGCGAGCGGAAAGAGTTCTTCGGCGAGGGCCTCGGCCGGCGCATAACGGGCCGCGGGATCCTTCGCGATGCAGCGAGCGACGATGGCGTCAAATCCTGACGATACGGACGGATTGGCGTGCGAGGGCGGCAGCGGCGTCGAAGAGAGAACACGGCTGCAAATGCCCTGAAGCGAATCGGCGTCAAACGGGCGCTTGCCCGTAACCATCTCGTACAGAACCACGCCGAGGGAAAAGAGATCGGAGCGCGCGTCCTGGGGCTTGCCCATGATTTGCTCGGGGCACCAGTACGCCGGCGTGCCGAGCAGTGGAGTCGCGCCGGTGTCCCGGCTCGCGAGCCGGGCCATGCCGAAGTCCATCAATTTCACGTGGCCGTCCTCAGTGATGAGCATATTCGCGGGCTTGACGTCGCCGTGAATAACGCCTTTGCGGTGCGCGACACCGAGGGCGCAAGCCACTTCCCCGACCCAAGCGCAAGCCTTGGGAAAGGGCACACTGCCCTTTTCCAGAATCCGGTCGAGTGGCTGGCCTTCCAGGAATTCCATGACCAGATAGGGCGTTTGCGTGGCTTCCTCGATGCCCATATCGTGCAGCGTAATGATCGAAGGATGGGACAGTTGGCCGACGACCCGGGCTTCCTGAAGGAAACGCTGGCGAGCTTCGCCGCTGGCCAATTCCTTGGGGAATAGCTTGATGGCCACGAGGCGGCCGATCATGGGATCGTGGGCACGGGCCACGCGACCGTGGGCACCGGTGCCGATGATTTCAAGAATTTCGTAGCGTCCAACTTGCACGTGATCACCCTCAGTCAGATGGTTTTGTTGGCGAGGTAAGGATAGCGAATTGTGTCTGTGTGGTGGAATGGAGCGGGCGTTTCGTTTCTGAGGGTACAGCGGTACTAGGACAGCGAAGGAAAGACGAAGTTTCTAGTTCCCCGCCGTTCGCTTTTTTGGGTGAAGAGTGCACAACTGGTTGAAAACAAGATAGTTGTCATTTTCGCGTCTGCAAAAAAGCGCAAGAGAGTGCGCAAGAATCTGAAAGGAAAGAGGATAGGGAGTAGCAAATAGGGCTAAGTTGCTGATGATCGAGTTTCCCGGGCACCTCCTACCCCCACCAATTTGCATCGATATCAAAAGAAAGGGCTTACGGAATTTGCATTTTGCAATGAATTGATTCCAAAAGACATGATTGTTGGCCCGCGCGTGGATGATGCGGAGTTATTCTCTGACTTTCGCTGTGGCCACGGTGCGCTTGGCTGACCCTCCGATCCTCGTTCTTACGCGTGACCCGGTCGTCGCCATTACCTGCACGTTTTGGAGCTGGATTCTGAACCTTGTGGTTGCTGAATGGCTCATCCGCCGCAAGGCCGACGTCGACGCGCGCAACCGCTGGCAGACAGCTTCCTGACGCGTTTCGCGGGCGACCATGGCGGACAACACGACGCCCCACAATGGCGGGTTAGGGATGAAAGGGAGGAGTCCGGAGGGGCGCGAGAGCGGGAGCAGAATGCAAGCGCGATGGGAAATCGCGGACAAAGGATTTCATCGAGGGGTGCCAGAAGCCGTTAAAGCCGAAGAAATACATTTCTTTCATCGCCTGATCGGCAGGCCATTTGTCGATGGCCATGCGATAGACGGCGGTGAACACGCCGGTGCGGTCGTCACCGAAGCGGCAGTGCAAGAAGATTTTTTGCCCGTGATTATCGCGGAAGAGCGAGAGAAATTGGACCACCTGTTCATCAGTTGGAGGGGACCAGCCGCTGACGGGAATGTTGACGAAGCGCATGCCCAGGGATTCGGCGTGCTGGCGCTCCCAGGAGATTTTCTCGCGGTCTTCGCCGCGCAGATCGACGATGGTGGTGACGCCTAATAGTTTCAACTCAGAAAAACCCATTTCGTTAGGCTGTGCGCCACGGTAGAAGGCATCCGTAATTTTTCCCGCGTTGTGAATTCCGGCGATGCGAAGTTTTTCGCCGTGAACAGGCTGCGAGAAGGCGGGAGCGGAGGTTGAAGCAGAGGGTGGCGCAGGTGTTTGCGCGAAAAGGGGAGAAGAAAGAATGAAAAAGAAGGCAAGCGCGGGGAGAATTCGTTTCATATGGTATAGGATGCAAAGAGTGTAGCGTGAGAGGCAACGACGCGAAAGTGTTGAAGCAGAAGCGGTTGAGCGGGAATAGCACCACTACAAATAGACGCAGTACGAGAATGTCAACCACATTTTGCGTTTTTCTCTTGACAGAAAATATTCTTCCGTTGATACTGCGAATCCAGATTCGGGGGACGTGGAAGCGCCAGGCGGACCGAGTCGGGGATGGACCAAGGTCCGTGCGCGGCCATGAAGCAGCCCAGTTTCTAAGCGAAAAATCGAGCGTGAAATACCTGCTTGGCGCCCGTAATTGAGGCGGAGCACCTGCTGTTAGGCTGAGTGCGAAGCACCGGCCATCGGCAGGGCGTTGGCGTTTTGCGCTGGAAATAAAGCGCGACCGCGAGGCGGTCGGCTTTTTTTCTTTGTCGGTTTTCACGATCTTATCGAATCAGAGTTACCGGAAACTTCGGCCCAGACCTTGAAACGATGAACGGCACCTCTGCGGGACGCAGAGGAGTAAAATGAGAGGGTACCCCCGCGCGAGTGGGGCCCCAGGAGCGCGGAGGGACGGATGGCGACAGTGAAACATGCATTGAACGGGAAATCCCTTGCCACCGATACGGCTGCCGAGAAGGCAGCGGGTGGCACGGGAAAAGGTCTGACCTTCCAGCGGTTCTTTACGGATGGGAAGAAATCTCCCTTCGACGCGGTCGAATGGGAGAAGCGCACCGCGCTGATCGGGAACGAGAAGGGCGTGACGATCTTCCGGCAGGAAGACGTGGAAGTGCCGAAGAGCTGGTCGCAGACGGCGACAAACATCGTTACGAGTAAGTATTTCCACGGAAAGCCCGGAACGGCGCAGCGCGAAGGATCGGTGCGGCAACTGATCAGTCGCGTGGTAAACACTGTCGTGCGGTGGGGAGAAGAGGGCGGGTATTTTGCTGACGCTGAATCACGCGACGCGTTCCGCGATGAGCTGACGCACCTACTGGTCGAGCAGAAGATGGCTTTCAATTCGCCGGTGTGGTTCAACGTGGGCGTGCAGCCCAAGCCGCAATGCTCGGCGTGCTTCATCAATTCGGTCAGCGACGACATGGAATCGATCATGAAGCTGACGCGGACCGAGGGAATGCTGTTCAAGTGGGGCTCGGGCACGGGAACGAACTTTTCGACACTGCGCGGAAGCAAGGAAACGCTGAGCGGTGGAGGGATTGCCTCCGGGCCGGTGAGCTTCATGAAGGGTTTCGATGCCTTCGCGGGCGTGATCAAGAGCGGCGGAAAGACGCGACGGGCGGCGAAGATGGTGATCCTGAACATCGATCACCCGGACATCGTCGAGTTCATCGAATGCAAGATGAGAGAAGAGCGCAAGGCGCGCGTGCTGATCGAGCAGGGCTACGACAGCTCGATTGATGGCGACGCGTACGGGTCGATTTTCTTCCAGAACGCGAACCACTCGGTGCGCGTGACGGACGACTTCATGCGCGCGGTGGTGGAGGATAAGGATTGGTGGACGAAGAACGTGCTCGACGGGCAGCCGAATGAAAAGCTGCGGGCGCGCGATCTGATGATGAAGATTGCGGATTCGACTTGGCACTGCGGCGATCCCGGGATGCAGTACGACACGACGGTGAACCGCTGGCACACGTGCAAGAGCACCGCGCGAATCAACGCCTCGAATCCGTGCAGCGAATACATGTTCCTGGATGACACGGCGTGCAACCTGGCTTCGTTGAACTTGATGAGGTTCGTGAACGCCAGCGGACAGTTTGACGTGGCGGCGTTCCGGCATGCGGTGGACGTGACGATTACGGCGCAAGAAATCCTGGTTGACAACGCGAGTTACCCGACGCCAAGAATTGCGGAGAATTCGCATGACTTCCGGCCGCTCGGGCTGGGCTACGCGAACCTCGGCGCGCTGCTGATGTCCATGGCGCTGCCATATGACTCGGACGAAGGGCGCGACATGGCCGGCGCGATCACCGCGCTGATGTGCGGTGAAGCGTACGCGCAGTCGTCGCGGATTGCCGAACGTATGGGGCCGTTCCCGGGCTATGCGGAGAATCGCGAGCCGATGCTGGACGTGATTCGCATGCACGGCGACGCGATGCGCGGGATCAGGCCGGAGCACGTGCAGACGGAATTGTTCATGGCGGCGCAGGAATCGTGGGACACCGCGCTGGCCCACGGCGAAAAGCATGGCTACAAGAATTCGCAGGTGACGGTGCTGGCGCCGACCGGCACGATCGGGTTCATGATGGATTGCGACACGACCGGAATCGAGCCGGACCTGGCGCTGGTGAAGTACAAGAAGCTGGTGGGCGGCGGGCTGATCAAGATCGTGAACAACACCGTGCCGCAGGCGTTGATGAAGCTGGGCTACACGCCGGAGCAGACCAGCGAGATCGTTTCCTACATTGATAAGAATGGGAAGATCGAAGGCGCGCCGCACCTGAAGATGGAAGATTATCCGGTGTTTGATTGCTCGCTCGCCCCGCAGGGCGGCGGGCGCTCGATCGGTTGGACCGGGCACGTGAAGATGATGGCGGCGGCACAGCCGTTCCTTTCGGGCGCGATCTCGAAGACCATCAACATGCCCGAGGAATCGACGGTTGAAGACATCATGAACGCGTATATTGAATCGTGGAAGGTGGGGCTGAAGGCCGTGGCCATCTACCGCGACAATTCGAAGCGTTCGCAGCCGCTGAACGCGGGCGGGAAGAAAGAAGAAAAGAAAATCGACCCTGCGACGGCAACGGCAAGTCTTGAGCCAACTCAACGCGAGCTCTTTGCGCGGGCGGTACGCGAGAAGATGCCGGTCGAGCGCGCTTCGGTGACGCACAAATTCAGCGTGGGCGGACATGAAGGCTACATCACCGTCGGCATGTACGAGGACAATCGCCCCGGCGAAATCTTCATCAAGATGTCCAAGGAAGGCTCGACGCTTTCCGGCGTGATGGACGGGCTGGCACTGACGATTTCGCTGGGCTTGCAGTACGGCGTGCCGCTGAAAGTGTTTGTGGACAAGCTGCTGAACACGAGGTTTGAGCCGTCGGGCATCACGGCGAACCCGAACATCCGGTTTGTTTCGTCGGTGCTGGATTACATTGCGCGGTGGCTGGGCGGACGATTTATCTCCGCGGACTATTTGAAGTTGAATGGAGGAGCACACGCGGAAAATGCGACAACGGTGGCTCCAGCGTCGGTATTGTCGGCGATGACGCAGGCCAGCTTTGATGCCATGCAAACGGCGTTGGCGGCGTCAAGATTGGGCAACGCCCACGAGGGCGCGCCAGCGTGCAGCGAGTGCGGCATGCTGATGGTGCCGAATGGCGCGTGCTACAAGTGCGAAAATTGCGGCAGCACGAGCGGCTGCAGCTAAGCTGCAAAGGAGCGATGAGAATACAAGAGCGATGAGCGCCCTCCCCTCCGGCTCAGGAGTAGCAGCGCGGCTGGCTCCGTCAAAACCCAAAACCCGCGGATTCCTCCACATCGTGAGGCATGGCGGGGGACCCCACGCCATTTACATCGTGACCTACCACCGGCTGGACCACGAAGGACCCTCGCCTGCGCTTGGGAGGGGCCCTCATCCAAAGCCGGCGCTGGCGGAAGGCGCTCAGGCGCTGATTGAATTGCTGGAACGCATTGGCGTTGATTTTCGCCTCAGTGAAGTACGCGGCGCGCTGGAAGATATTCTTCGGCTCGGCTCAGCCAACATCCCCGATCTGTGGCTCAGCGACGAGGAGATGCTCGAGAAGGGCCTCGTCGAGGGCTAGGGACCAATTACAATTGAACAGAAAGGCCGGAGGCGATTGCTTCCGGCTTTTTTGTTTTTAAGAAGATCGCGCAATGCGGATGCCGAAAAGATCTGCTATCGGGGACGGGGGCGGAGGGGCGGGCGCGCGGTGAGCGAGCGGGGACGCATGCGGAAGCGCGGGGCGAGCGGCGGAGGAACGTTGCGGAGGAAATCGCCGCAGCAGGGGCAATGGCCGTCACTGCCAAGGGGAGCGGTAAAATCGGCGCGGAGCCAGTGACCGCGGGCTTCGCAGAGTGGATTGATGCACTGCACGGTGAAGCCGGGCAAGTATTGCATTTATTCTCCCTCAGCGGCCGCAAAGCTCAGATCGATTGGTGCAACCGTTGACGGTTGCAACCAAAAAGTTCGGAGCTCCCTTGGCGGCCAAAACCATTCACGGAAAAAATCCCGGAAAAGCAGCCTCAAAATGAGCGCCAGCAGGCCCTTCACAAAAAGTTCAAAGCAAGCCTTTCGCAAAAATGCACAGAGCAGGTACAGGTAAACGTGATGGCGGGGATTGTGCCGCGAGTGCCCTGTGGTGTCAAGAGAAAAGACTACTAGATATTGTGGTAAGGTTGTGGAAAGTAGCGGCCGGCATATCCCGACCGCTGAATGGGGAACGCGGGCCAATCGAACCAAGAGCGCGGATCGGCAAGGAAATCGAGAGTACGCTTCCTGCGTATTAAGGGTAGTGGTTGTGCGGCTCGGTTCCTTATCGAATGAACGGAGAAAAAATGCCAACGACAACAAGATTCGAACTGGGCGGCGGCGGATTGCCGTCGATGCCAAACCTGAGTGGGGCCGGGAAAAGAATATTGCAGCTCGCGGTACTGGTGGCGGTCATCATCGTGGTGATGGCGAGCACGACTTCCATTCCGACGGGGAATGTGGGGGTCCTGACGCTGTTTGGGCGCGTGACCGGTGAAACGCTTCCGGAAGGAATTCACCTGGTCAATCCACTGAAATCGGTGCAAAAGCTTTCGGTGCAGACACAATCGGTGAAAGAGAGCGCCAACGTGCCTTCGAATGAGGGACTCATACTGGCGCTGGACACGTCGCTGCTTTTCCGGCTGGACAAGGACAAAGCGGCGTTCGTTTACCAGACGGTAGGCGACAACTACGCGGAGAAGATCGTGGAGCCGACGCTGCGTGCGGCGATTCGTGCGGCTACTTCCGCGCACACCGCGAACGCGCTGTACACCAATGCTCGCGAATTGGTGCAAGCGCAAATCCAAGATGAGCTGACCAAGGAACTCGCGCCGCGCGGTGTGATCGTGGAAAATGTTCTGCTGCGCGACGTCCAATTGCCGGCCATGCTGAAGGGCTCCATCGAAGCCAAGCAGCAAGCCGAGCAGGACGCTCTGCGCATGAGTTTCATCCTGCAGAAGGAAAAGCAGGAGGCCGAGCGGAAACGCATCGAGGCGCAGGGCATCGCGGACTTCCAGAAGATCGTGGCCACGGGAATCAGTCCGCAATTGCTCGAATGGAAAGGCATCGAGGCCACCGAGAAACTGGCGACGAGCGCAAATGCCAAGGTCGTAATTATCGGCAATCCGAAGAATGGCTTGCCACTCGTGCTGGAACCGAAATAAACCAACGAGAGCGTATCCCGTTTACACCCGGAGCGGCCTGGGATCTCCCGATCGGGTCAATCAAGAACTACGAAGATTTTCGTTGACAATACGAAAACCTTCGTATTAAGCTCCGGGCATGACGAAACAACCTCTCCAAAAGCCGACGGCTTCCGAGCTGGAAATCCTGCGGGTGCTGTGGGAGCGCGGGCCTTCCACGGTTCGCGAGGTGCACGAAGCGCTGCGTGAAAAGAAGGACCTGGGCTACACCACGGTGCTGAAGCTGCTGCAAATTATGACCGCTAAGGGCACGGTGCGCAGAAACGAAGAGCAACGGGCGCACGTTTATGAAGCATGCCAGCCGGCGACAGAAACGAAGCGGCAGCTCGTTGGGGACGTGCTGCAACGAGTGTTTGAGGGTTCGGCAAGCGAACTGATGATCCATGCGCTGGAGACCCGGCGAACGTCCAAGGAAGAGCTGGATGAGTTGCGCCGTCTGCTGGACGAATACGAGGGGAGAAGCCGATGAGCAACTTAGCGGGTTGGATTTCACCGGAGGTTTTGCGAACGCTCGGCTGGACGTTATTGCACTTCCTCTGGCAAGGCGCGGGGTTGGCGGCGCTATTTGCCGTGGGGGCAGCGGTTTGCCGAAGCGCCACGGCGCGTTACGCGCTGGCGGTAGGCACGCTCGTATTGATGCTGGTATCGCCAGTCATCACATTCACATGGTTGTGGGCTCAGACGAATCCAGCCGTTAGGATCGGGGGGCAAGGAGCTACGACGTGGGCGGGAACGTCCGCCCAAAACGCGACCGCGCTGTCGGGCTCCCGAGCTCCCCTCGCCGAATCACGAAGCGAACAATCGATGGGGATGTTGTGGCTGGTCGAAGCATGGTTCTTAGGAGTGCTTTTGTTGAGTTTGAGAACTGCGGGCGGACTGCTTCTGATTGAAAGAATGAGGCGCAAAGAGATCAAAGCGGTGGGGGCGGAGCTGCACGCAAGGTGCATGACGCTGCAGCGGAGAATGGGTCTCGATCGCGTCATTCGATATTGCGAATGCCATCGGCTGGACGCTCCGGCGGTGCTGGGATGGTTCCGTCCCGTGGTGTTGCTGCCGGTGAGGGCGCTGACGGGTTTGAATGAGGAGCAAATTGAAGCGGTCATTGCGCACGAGCTGGCGCACATTCGACGACTCGACTGCTTCGTGAATCTTTTCCAGATTGCCATGGAAACGCTGTTGTTCTACCACCCGGCGGTATGGTGGGTGAGCCAGCGGATCCGCGCCGAGCGCGAGAACTGCTGCGACGACGAAGCGATCGCCATTTGTGGCGACGCTGTGAATTACGCGCGGGCGCTGACGCTGATGGAAGAATGGCGGACGGCTCCTGTGCTGATGATGGCCGCCAACTGCAGCCCGCTGGCAGGACGCGTACTGCGGCTGCTCGGATGGAATGGAGCTGCGAACAGAATTCGCGTGGCGGGGCTGGCGGGTAGTTTCGTTTGCCTGGCGGGAGCTTTGCTGGCGGGCAACGCATTTTTGGGAGTGGCGCACGCCGCGCTGGGAGCAAGCGCAACTCCGAAACAGGAACAAGAGAGTAGCAGCGTGATTGTCGTAAGACCGGAACCTGCTTCGTCGAAGGAACGAACCGCGCAAGCCGCAAACCCCGCGTCCGCCCCAACGGCCCAAGCCGCGCCAAAGCCGCAAACGAATCCGCCCAGCGAACCGCAGACATCGAGCGACGGCAAGAAGCAATCGTACATGGATGCGATAGCCGCGGCGGGCATCAAGATCACGGATGTGGACGAGCTCATCGGCCTGAAGATTCAGGGAGTGACCCCGGAATACATCAAGGGGATGCACGACCTTGGATTACAACCCAACGCGGAAGAACTTATCGGGATGAAAGTGCAGGGCATCACCCCGGAATACGTCCGTGAGATGCGAAAGTTTGACTCTAACGTCAGCGTTGATGACCTGATCGGGATGAAGGTACAGGGAATCACACCGGAATACATTAACGAGATGCGGAAGTACTACTCCAATCTCAATGTCGAGGATTCCATTGGAATGAAAGTGCAAGGAGTTACGCCGGAATATATCCGCGAATTCCACGACCTAGGGCTGCAGCCGAGCGCCGAGGATCTTATTGGGATGAAAGTGCAAGGGGTAACGCCGAATTACGTAAAGGAAATGCGGGCCATCGGACTTAAGCCCAATACCGACGAACTGATTGGAATGAAAGTGCAGGGCATTACGCCGGAGTATGTGAAATCGATGCAGGCCGCGGGCTTCAAGGACCTGGATTGCGACGAGCTGATTGGCGCGAAAGTACAGGGAGTAACGCCGGAGTTCATTGAAAAGGCGCGGAAGCACGGGTTTCAGAATCTGACGTTGGACAAGTTGATTGCGCTGAAACACGCGGATATTTTCTGAGTTTCGCGGGGAATACGGAAAGGAGCGAATCCCATGAATCTGAAACGAGCCATCGGTCTAATCCTGGTGATTGCCGGCGTCATCCTGGGTGTCGCGAAGGCTGTAGGCAGCGATACGCAGAGCGGCGACTGGACCATCCGGCGCTCCGAGACACCAGGGAAGGTAGAATTTTCGTTAATGGATTCGCGCGCCGGGCATCACTTTCATTCCAGCTCGGATTGGCCGGCTAGCGATTTTTCGGGCGTGGATTTTTCCAAGCCCGAGCGGCAGGAAGTTCATTTTACGATCGCGCGGGACGCGGGGAAATTCGAATGCGAAGGATTTCTGCGGGACGGCGAGGGCGCGGGACTGTTTCATTTTGTAGCTGACGCGAAGTATGCGCAGGAGATGAAGGCTCTCGGTTTCGGAGGGATCGACGAAGAGAAGCAGTGGGCGATGGCCATCCACGATGTCAGCTTGAAATTCGCCAGGGAAATCAAAGCGAAGAATCTGCAGGGATTGGACACGGACAAGCTGATTGCTTTCAAGATTCATGGAGTGACGCCGGAATTCGTCGATGCTATTCGTGCGGCGGGTGTGAATGAATCGGAGAGCGACAAACTGATTGCTTTCCGCATTCATGGCGTGACGCCGGAGTTCGTTTCAGGGATTCGGGCGGCGGGGCTGAATATCGTGGACAGCGACAAACTCATTGCCTTTCGCATTCACGGGGTGACGCCGGAGATGGTTCGCAGCCTCAAGCAAGCTGGCTACGAGCCTGACGCGGACAAGCTTATCGCCATGAAAATCCACGGTGCGACGCCGGAGTGGGTGGAAGCCTTGAAAAAACAGGGTTACGAACACTTGGATCTCGACAAGCTAATCGCCTTCCGGATTCACGGAGTCTCGCCGGATTTTATCGGACAGCTAAAGAAGCTGGGATACTCTCATCCGGAGCCGGATCAACTGATTGCCATGCGCATCCATGGAGTGACGCCCGACTTCATTACCGGGCTGCAATCGCGCGGGATGAAGAACTTGAGCATCGACCAGCTTGTCAGCCTGCGGATTCATGGGATTGATTGAGCTTTCTGCCGTTCGGAAGTACGAGCGAGAACAAAGGAAGGGGACCGCGGAAATCGTGCTGTCGTCGAGCCGGTGAAGCGTAAGGCTAAGACTTAGGTGTGGTTCCTGTGCTTTCCTGAGGCGCTGGCAGGGCCGCCAGTTTGGCTTTCAGTTGCTCGACTTCTTGCTGTTTATCGCTAATCTGCTGCTTCAGCGCATCCAGCTTGTCTTTCCCCGCGGTGTTCTTCGCATAGTCGGGACTCGAGTAAAATGAGTCCTGATCCAGCTGATATTCACGCTGGAGAAGATCGAAATCACTCTGCGCTGCCTTGATCTTTTCCTTTAAAGCAACACGCTCCTTTAGAGCAGCCCGCGCCTTATCCTCTTCTGAGGCATTCTTTGAATCTTGCGCGGGCGTGTTTGCTGTGCCGGCAGCGGGCTGTGCCGGCGTTTCTGGCGACCCCGGCATTCTGGGTTGCTCAGCGACAGCGCTCTGCACGTCCCCCTTCTTTACATCAAGAGTTTCGTCGGTGATGACCTTCGCCGGTTTCTCGGGGTTCTTCTTCTGCGCGCGAGCTTTCCGTGCGGCTTCCGCAACGGATTCAGAATCCTGGGATTGGGCAGGCGCAGCGGCAGGAAGCAGTGTGAATGCCAGAACGGCGGGGGCAAGGTGCAATGTCATGCAGCGCAACATAGTACTACTCCTCGCGAATAATCTGGAGCTGGGTCAAATCTCAAGATACGCTGGCCAAACTGGAATGACAATCCCAAGTATTCGGCGGGTGCGAATGAGCCAACGGAGCATGCCAGAACGAATATCGATCTAAGTGTGAGCTTTCCATGAGCAAAGTGACGAAGGAGCCGTCAGCGGCCTGCTTCAGCGGCTTGGGCCACGGAAACGTCGCGGAACGAAAAGTGCGTCTGCAGATTTTTCACCGGCTTGCCATTCGTCTCCGCGTAAGGATAGATAAAATAGTTCAGGGGATCGCCCTTCTGATCGGGCGAGAGGCGAATGTCGCGGCCGTAGGTGAAGAAAACGCGGTTGGTGTCGTGCGCACCAAAGAAGAAATCGCGCTTGGCAGGATTCTTCCAGGCCTCGGAAGCGTCCACTGGCACCCAGCCAACCCCGGCGAGATAAAATTCCGCCCAGCAATGGTAGCCCGGGATGTCGCCTTCCGTCTTGCCCTCGGGCAAGGGGAAACCGATTTCAAATCGAGCGGGAATGCCGGAAGAACGCATCATGCCGATGAACAGAGAATGGAAATCGGTGCAGTTGCCCCGCTTGGAAGTGCAAGCCCAGACGGCGTCCCCGCGGCCCCAGCCCTCGCCGGATTTGTCATAGCGCATGGTGGCGAGAACATAGTCATAGATGTGACGAGCCTTTTGGATAGGTGTGGTGTCACCGGCGGTGCGTTCCTTGGCAATCTCGGCGATCACGCCGTTGAGCGGAACAAGTTTGTCGGGTTCGAGGTAGCGTTGCAGGTTCGGACTGGGGGATGCTGAAGCTGAAGCGTTCTCGAGCGTGGCTGCGTCCAAAGCGACCTTATGTTCGCGGCGGACGGCGGTGAATCGCAGCAACACATCAAAGCCAGTCGCGGATTGTTGCGCCCGAGGCGTGAAGGCTGCATACACGTTCCCATATTCGGCGTCGCTGCCCCGGGAATAGCTCACAGGGCCGTCGATATGCAGGCTTCGAATGTCCTGGTAGCCATCGGCCTGCGGCAGCGGAATCCAGAGATGGGTGGGACCGCCGGGGTCCGCGTTAGCGGGAACATGCACCTGATAGGTGAATTCGAACGAGCGGACCGGCATCGTTCCAGTCGCTTCCACACCGCTCCCGCGGCCGGCATGAACCGCCACTGCGGCAACAAGCGCGAAAACAAGAATCGACGAGAGCACCAATCGGAAGCGGGTCATGATAGGGCTCCTGCTTGGAGAGTATGGCCCAGAGTAGCGCCTGTGCGATTATACTCAATCGAGAAATAAAATCCAGGGAGACGCCGGGGAGCAGGAAAGTTGCGGAACTTTAAGATGATTTTGTTGCTTGCTCTGGCGATGTTCGTAGCGCCAAGCAAAGTTTACGCTCAGGTGCCGGCGACTGAAGCGCAGACGCCGTCGCCAGTTGCCGTACCGTCTACCGGCAGGAAGCAGATCAAGGAGCAATTTCAGGGACACCGCTTCTGGGACAGGAAGAATGACTGGTTGTTTGCGGGTGTTGGGGCCGCGCGCACGCTTGATTATTTTTCAACCTTGAACTTGAGGCGGCGCGGCGACCAGGAAATCTTGCTTACCAATGAGGTCGTGGATAATCACGCGGCGTTTGCGGCGATCGAGGCGGCGGGAACAGGTGTTTCCATTGGGGCGTCGTACTTATTCCATCGCTACGGCCATCACAAGCTCGAACGCTGGACCTCGATCGTGCATTTCGGATTAGCGACGACAGGCGCCGCGCGCAATTACTCTCTGAAAACGGCGCATCCCAGGACTACACCGTAGCTTTACGTCGCGGAAACGCCGGCTCGTTCCTTCCGTCTAAATCAAGGCGATGAAATCTTGCAGTTCAAATGGGGGTGCGACATACTCGCGGCCAGTGGCAACCTTGGCTGGCACCGCGGAAGAAATGTGGCTACGAGATCGGCGAGTCGGTCTGATGGAACGGCGAATCCGTGTTCACCGTTTGGTGCTGATTCTCTGCGCCAGTTTGTTTTTCGCTGCGGCGTCGCGCGGCGCTGCGAGCCCCGAGGCAGTCGCGCATCCGGAAATACGCGTGGCGCAAGCTACGCTGCCACCGCAGGCAAGTACTCCGCAAAGTTTGGCTTCAACTTCGAACGCAGCGGAGCAGGCCAGGACCGAACAATATACGCTTTCGCACGATCGCCAGGCCAAGGCGGTGGCATACTCAAGGGCGGGCTACACCCTTTATTTCCTTTCCTATTTCCTTGGCGGACTCTTGCTTTTCCTGATTCTCCGGCTGGGCTGGGCGGCAAAGTTTCGCGACCTTGCCGAAAAGGCCAGCGACAAGAAATGGATTCAAGGATTGGTGTTCGTCCCGCTGCTCTTCCTGACCATCGGAGTATTGAAACTCCCATTGCACCTGTATTGGCACTCGCTTTCGTTGCACTATCAGCAATCGGTTCAGGGCTGGAGTTCGTGGTTCTGGGATTGGACCAAGGCGGAGCTTCTCGACATGGCGTTTGGAATCGTTCTGGTCCTGATCCTATTCGCCGTGATGCGGCGCAGTCCGCGGCGCTGGTGGTTGTATTTCTGGTTTCCTGCGGTCCTGATTCTGTTTGGGGTGATCGTGATCACTCCCTTGGTGATCGATCCGCTGTTCAACAAATTCGAGCCTCTGAGCAAGGAGCACCCGGACCTGGTTGCTTCCATCGAAAAACTTACGAAACATGCGGGTGTTGCGATTCCACCGGAGCGCATCTTCCTGATGGAGGCGAGCCGGAAAACGAACGCGATCAACGCTTACGTGACCGGGCTGGGAGCCTCCAAACGCCTGGTGATCTGGGATACCACGATTCAGAAAACCTCGAGCGATGAATGTCTTTTCATTGTGGCACACGAGCTCGGGCATTATATCCTGGGCCACGTTTGGCGGGGCTTTTTGCTGGGGGCGGCCGGGCTATTGTTAGCGCTTTACCTTCTTTTTCGAGGGTTGCACTGGGCCATGGATCGCTGGTCGAGAGAATGGAAGCTGTACGGACAGGAAGATTGGGCTTCGCTCGCTGTGCTGCTCTTGCTTTTGCAGGCGTTGTTGTTTGTTTCATCGCCGGTCATCAGCGGCTACAGCCGGATGCAGGAACATGCCGCCGATGCTTACGGGCTGGAAGTCATCCACGGATTGCTTCCGAATTCCGAGGATGTCGCCGCGCATGCGTTTCAGGTTCTAGGCGAGTCGGACCTATCGGATCCAAATCCACCGGCGTTTATCACTTTTTGGCTCTATTCACACCCCCCGCTGGCGGACCGCTTGGTATTCGCGCATAACTACGATCCATGGTCAAAAGGAGAATCGCCGAAGTACGTGAAGTAGGAATGGATGACGAAGTCCCGATTCTCTAGAGCGCGGTGCGCCCCGATGCTTGCTTGCGGGCAAAGGCTGCTACTTTGCTGCGATTACCGCAGACCGCCATCGAACACCACCGGCGGCGGCGAGTACGCGAATTGTCGTAGAAGAAGAGGCCGCAGTGCACATTAGAGCAAAGCCGGAGGCGGGCGCGGACACCCTCGGCGATAATTTCGGCCCCGGATCGAGCCACCGCGGCGAGCAGCCAATCAAGGCCTCCTTCACGCGCCACGAATTCAATTTTCCAGAGGCCGTCCTGACCGACAAGTTCATCGTGCCCTTCGGTGATACGAAGGATTTCATTTACGGGCTCGATCCATTCCCCGGCCATGCGTTGCTTTCGTAGCATCGCTGTGAAAACCTTACGCAGGGCGGAGCTCAGCCGCCGGGCCTTCAAGAGAAGAGCTTCAGCAGCCTGGGGATCGGATTGCGGCAAGCTCAGAAGCTGCGTGCCGCGCTCAGGGGAGATAATGTTTGTGGAGTTCAAGAAGCGAATAAGCCGTTCCCAGGACAGTTCTGGGCTCGGCGGGGTAGCATTCACAAAATCAACCGAGAGGCGCCCTCCCAGCAGCGGAAGCGATGAGGTAGCATAGGACATCGTCGGCACCAAGTCTAAACCATCTTGAGGAGATTAACCAGTGAAAGTTGTCATGGCGGTTATCGGAGGAAAGCCCCCCAGAGTTCCGCCCTCGTGGTAACCTTTTTCGGGCTACGAAATCAGATTGTGGTGGCAGGTTTAAAATGTTCTCTATGAAACAGCTGTTGGCCGGCTTGACCCTTATTTCTCTCACTCTGGTAGCGGCTGCGGCCTTGATTCGACCACGAGTCCACGAAGTACACGCTTCTGCGATGCCGCAGGAGACGCAACGCACGCCGGTGGTAATTGAGCTTTTTACCTCCGAAGGCTGCTCCAGCTGTCCGCCTGCGGATACGTTGCTGGCGCGGCTGGCCGATGCGCAGCCAGCGGCGAACATTCAGTTGATTGCCCTAGAGGAGCACGTCGACTATTGGAACGATGGAGGCTGGACCGACCCTTTTTCCTCGAAAGACTGGACGTTGCGGCAATATGATTATGCGGGCGTCCTCAGAAACAGGAACCCTTACACCCCGCAAATGATAGTGGACGGGACCGCGGAGTTTGTGGGCAGCCAATCTCTGAAAGCCCGTGAAGCCATTCTGCAAGCTGCGAGCAAGCCCAAGATTCCCGTGACGCTGGCGCTGGGTAATCCAAAAGGGCCGGGCAAAGAGAGTTTTTCCGTGAAAGTTGGCAAACTTGAAGGAGACACAAAAAGTGACTCCGCACAAGTCTGGCTGGCCATCACGGAAACTGGATTGCATTCCGCAGTGACACGCGGCGAGAATGCCGGCGAGGACCTTCACCACGCCGCGATTGTGCGCTCCATGCGCAAGATCGGCGAAGCCAAGGCGGATGAGGAGACCTCCTTCGCCGGAGACGCGAGCGTGTCCGTGCAGAAAGAATGGAAGCGCGAGAACCTGAGGGCCGTGGTCTTCGTCCAGGAAAAAAAGAGCCGCCGAATTCTTGGCGCCGCAGAGATCCGTATGACACAATAGTCATGTGAAGGCGTGATCGCCTCACTACGCGCCAATCAGGTCGTCTGACAGAAAAGCGAGTGCGGTCGTTATGCTTTGAGGTGATTGTTGGATTTTGAGACGGCAAGCGATTCGTCTTCAACCCCGCCAGTTCCTGTTGGCCCCCGCAACGACCTCCTTGAAAGTATTTTTCTCAATGACGCTGGCCTGCGCGCGGGCTGGCGCTTGCTGCTCTACGGCCTGTTTTGGATCACGCTTTCAAATGTGCTGCAATTCGTGACCGTTGGATTTTTCGGTTTTACCTCCGACCCACTCTCCTCGCAACGCATTCTGCGGGAAGAGCTAATGAGCTTCGCGGCCGCATTCGGCGCCGCGCTCCTGATGGCGCGGCTCGAGCGGCGCCCGGTGGACACTTATGGCTTACCCCGCGCGGCCCGGACTCTTGGAAACCTATTTTGGCAGGGTTGGCTCCTCGGACTGGTTGAAGTGACATTGCTCATCAGCTTGATCGCGGCATTCGGCGGATATTCGTTTGGTTCGCTATCTCTGCACGGCATGGAAGTGGTCCGCTGGGCCGCGGTCTGGTTCGTGGCATTCGTCTCTGTTGGACTCTCGGAAGAATTCCTGTTCCGAGGCTATCCGCAATATACGTTGGCACAGGGGATCGGATTCTGGCCCGCAGCTATATTTCTTTCCGTTCTGTTCGGCGCCGTGCATCTTCGGAACCCTGGCGAGGGTTTTATGGGAGCCGCGGGCATCGTCGCGACCGGGCTGCTTTTCGCTTTTACTCTGCGAAGGACCGGCAATCTCTGGCTCGCTGTGGGTTGGCATGCCAGCTTTGATTTTGGCGAGACGTTTCTCTATTCCGTTCCGGACAGCGGCCTGCTTCTTGCGCATCACCTTTCGAGCGCGACGCTGCGCGGAAAGACGTGGCTAACCGGTGGAACGGTGGGGCCGGAGGGCAGCGTCTTCAGCTTTGTGACCATGGGGATTATGGCCGTCGCGGTTCATTTTCTTTTTCCAGCAAAGAAGGCGGAGCCCACACAGATTTAATAGGAACAATTAGTGGGCGAGTTCGGAGGCCGGCACCAGGCGGACGCCTTGCGCTTTTGCTTGTGGTAAGACTTCGCGCAGAGCCTGAAGTGTTGCCGGGTGCGGATGGCCGATCGCAACGGCCTCGCCCTTCTCGCGCGCACCGCGCAGAGCCACTTCGAGTTGTTTGCGGACCGCGAGCACTTCAGTGACGTCGTCGAGGAATGGGACGTTCCGGAAGGCCGAGCGGACTCCAAAGTCCTGCGCTGTGTCGTAAGCCACCGTAGCCGCGGTGGTGCGGCTGTCCACGTAAAAGAGGCGCCGGTCGCGCAGCACGGGCATCAGTTCATCCATCAATGCGGCGTCAGCGGTGGCCTGTGATCCTTGATGATTGTTAACGCCGGCGGCATCTGGAACATTCTTCAGAAACTGATCGACTAAAGCCGCTACTTCAGACGCCGGCATACGGGGATGCAGTTCTTGCGCTTCAGGTGTTTCGTTCGCGACCGATTGCATCGGCAAATGGAGCATGACTTGGAAACCGCGGCGATGTGCTTCCGTGGCGATCTCCGCGGAGTGCTCGTGATTGGGCAAAACGGAAATGGTGAGCGGATAACCTAGAGCGAAGACCGCTTCGGCGGCGGCGCGGTCGCTGCCGAGATCGTCGATAATGATGGCCAGGCGCGGGTTAGCAATATTTTCGCTAGGATTCATGGCTCCCGGACCGGACCCGGTTGGTGCACGCATTACGATTTCGATTTCGACTGCCGGCACGCCCCCGTGTCGAAGCTTAAATTGAAGGAGATCTCCAGTTTGAATCGGAGGATCCTGTGTCAGATGATTGCGAGTTGCCTCGGCATTCAGACTTTGAATGAGCTTCGCAACAGCGGCATGGTTCGCTTCTGCCGGCAAATCATTCTTTAATCCGATGCGAAGGTAATCCATGCCTCCGGATGGCCCGCTGGGTGCCCCTTGCCGAAGTTTAATGGGAGTCCCGGGAGGCGCCGCAGAAGATACAGCCGCTGCCAGATCACGTGTGATTTGGTGAACTTGAGCGGGAGTGAGACGGTTTTCTTCTTTCTTCTTGCAGCCGCCGGAGATAACCGCGAAAAGAAAGCAAATTGCCAGAAGCGCGACACTTCTGGAACCGTTTTTCTTGACTTGATGGCAATGCAGGTTTGATTGAACCGAGTCAGGCTGCCCGGACACGGAAAACTAGGCAGCCTTTTTCGTGGCGGCCGGGGCCTTTAATAGATCAAGCGCTCGGTGAAAAATTGGGTCTTCCGGAGAGAGCGGACGCGGTCCGAGCCCGGGTTCCTTCTGGGTTTGCGGAGCAGGCGCGACCTCTTCATCCGCCGTATCCGAATCGTCTTCCGGGACCGCGCGCACCACTTCCGTGGGGGTCACGCCTTCTTCCAGGATCGCTTTGCCGCCGGTATTATAGTAGTTCGCGACCGTGAGAATGAGCGCAGAGCCGTCATCCAGGGTTATGAGTTTCTGTTCCGACGCCAGACCAAAGGTGCGCTCCCCAACCACATCCCCACGATGATTCGCGACGATGGCGGAAGCCAGAACTTCCGCGGCTCCAGAGGTTGTAGCGTCAATCAGCACGGAGACGGGATTCCTCCAAATCACTTGCTTGGATTCGGCCGAAAAAACTTGCGCTGAGACTGTTTGTCCGCGCAGCGTCGTCAAAATGCCCGAGGGAACGAAAAGCCGGGCGGTCGAAATCGCTTCGGAAACCTGTCCTCGGCCGCATTCCCGCACATCCAGGATCACCTTGCGAATGCCCTGTCTTTCCGCGTCCAAGAGACGGTTGCGAATTTCATCCGCGCGGCCGCCGTCGAGCGAAGGGATGCGCAGAACCAGAATGTCAGGATCCACTTTCTGAGTGACGATCTTCGGCGCAGCCAGCTTCTCGCGAACCACATCGACTTCTTCCGGCGTAGCTTTGCCGCGCCGGATCACGCCGACCTTGACGCCCGTGCCCGTCTGGCCGTTGAGGAGATTGATTGCCTGGCCCACGGACATATCGCGCGTCGTGAATCCGCTGATGGATTCAAAAATGTCGCCGCTGCGAATTCCCGCCTTAATGCCGGGACTATCCGGAAGCACAGAGAGCACGATGATGTAGCCATAGCGCTTGCTCAGCGTCAGGCCGGTTTCCGCCGTGCCGGTATTCGTAATCTTTTTCTTGTACTCGTCGTACTCGCGCGGCGTCAGATAGCTGGATTGCGGGTCGAGCGATTCCAGCATCCCGTGCAAGGAACCAGCGGTTACCATGCGCATGTTGGGATCGTCGACGTAATCCTGCTGGACTTTCTGCAGCACTTCCGCGTACACGCCGAGCGACTTGTAGGCTTTTTCATCCTGCGTACGGCCAAAGAGGTGGTATCCCAGGCCGGCGTAACCGAAGATAGCTACTGATAGGCAAAGAATTCCAATGCGAGATGCTCGACTCATGTCCCACCCTTCCGACAAAAACCACGAATATCAATTATACCATTCTAAACCAAGTAGGACGCGCCTCCAATTGCAAAGGTAGCCTCAGAAGCATGCAACGCTGGAGGACATGTTCCATGTCGAGACACGTTGAAGTGGCTATTATGTTGTGTAAATACCACACCAGAATGACTCCACTTGCTTCTATGCCTATAAGCTATTGATAATAAAGCACAAAGAAACAAAGTGTTGGCCGACAACATGCTATAGTAGATTTGGGGATAATGTTCCAAACAACCATTGCCAACGAGTCGTTTGCTGAGGGTGTGGGCCTCCACACCGGCGTGCACGGTCATGTCCGCTTGGTACCCGCTCCGGCCGATACAGGCATCGTGTTTCGCCGCGTTGACTTGGACAATTTCCCTATCGAAGCACAGGGGCACAACGTCGCTCGCGTCAGCTACGCCACGAGCCTCATGAAACAAGGCGTTTTGCTGTCCACCACCGAGCATTTGCTTGCCGCCATCTATTCCTGCGGCATCGACAACATTTACATCGACATTAACTCCATCGAAGTTCCCATTCTCGATGGGTCGGCGGAACCCTTTATGCAGATGTTGGAGCACTCCGGTATTCGCAAACTGCGTAGAAAGCGGCGCTATCTGAAAATCCTGAAGCCGCTGAAGGTCGTCGAGGGGGACCGCCGGATCGGTATATTTCCCGCCGACGAGTTTCGCGTGCGCTGCTACGTGGACTTTCCCCACCCGCTGGTGGGCCAGCAGGAAGTGGAGATGCTGGTGGGGCCCGATACCTTCCGACACCTTCTGGCGCGCGCGCGTACTTTTTGTTTTGAGCGCGACATCGAGCCGCTCAAAGCTATGGGCCTTATTCGCGGTGGCTCGCTTGAGAACGCCATCGTTCTCACCGACGATGGTGTCCTAAACGGGCCGTTGCGCTTCCCGGATGAGTTTGGAAGGCACAAGGCCCTGGATTTGATTGGAGATCTGGCGCTGGCGGGCTTGCCTCTTTTGGCTCGCGTCGAGGCGCACAAGGCCGGTCACGCACTGCATACGCAACTCGTCAGCCGCCTTTTGGCTGATCCCTCGCTTTGGACCATCACGACCGGCGAAGCCGTCCGCCCCGAAGCTGACGCCTACCTGACCGCTCTTTCTCCTGCCCCCGCCGCTGATTAGACCTTCATTCCATCTCTAAGTTGTCGGAAGGCTTCACTGCAAGGGCGGACTTTCACCCCGCAAGGGCGGACTTTCGGAGTTTGCGGGCGCTTGCAGGCTGGATCGAATGATCCCCGTTTGATCTGTGAAGTAATGCCACCTCCCTGACACATCAGGGGTCACCGGGTCCGCATGCACCTCATACGAGATGATCGCCCCGTCTTGCATTGGCCCCGGCTCGTACGTGAAGAGATAGCCCGATTTTTGCCCGGTGGCGAGATCCCCGCTGATTGAACCGGATGCGTTCGCGCTCGGATGTGCTCCAGGCACCAGGTTTGCCAGGGTTGAAGGGAATGATTTGTGCTCTGTCGCATACGCTACGCAGGCGATGTTGATCGCGCGGAGGGAACTCACAGCCGACGCCTCGTTCGCTGCCATCTTCGCGCGCAAAAGATTCGGGATCGCAATCGCCGCGATGATCAGGATGGGGATAAACGATAAGCCGAGGTATCCCAACACCAGCCCGGCGATGGCCATGCCTCGCCCGCCCAGGCGTCCTGCGCTCTTCCGGATATCCGAGAGAGACAAGTGGCCCATGACTACGGCAACAATCGCCGCTGGCAGGAAGAAAAAGAGCAGGCCGCAGACCAGGCTGCCGATGGCCTTGCCGCTCGTCCCGCCCTGGCCTGGCTCGGCATAGGGCCCCGCCAGGTTCGTGCGGCAGAAAGGGCAAACTTGCGCATAATCTTCGATTGGCCTGGCACAAGAAGGACATGGGCGCACAGGTGACCTCCCGCTAGCGGGGTTATCGGCATGGAATAACCCCAAGCGCCCCCGACTATAAGGTAGTAAGCGGATTACGTCCAGAGCACAATCGGGCGCGTCTCTAAAGGCCAATGATTGTCAAAGAGCAATGGGCGAGTGAGAATGAGGAGCCATGTCAAACAATGATTTAGCCATCGTCGTTCTTGCAGCCGGCAAAGGCACCCGGCTGAAATCCAGCCTGGCGAAAGTGCTGCACCGCGCCGGTGGACGCACGCTCGTAGAACATATTGTGCGCGCATGCCAACCGCTCAAGCCGCGCGACGCCGTCGTCGTCGTGGGACATCAGGCCGAACAAGTCGCCGCCATTGTCGAGCCTCTCGATGCTGTCACCGTTCTGCAGCAGCCACAGAACGGTACCGGCCACGCCATGCAAGTCGCGAAACGCGCCTTAGGCCGCGCGAAGTTTGCGGTCGTGCTCCCGGGCGACGCCCCCCTCGTCCGCACCGAAACGCTGAAAGCGCTGATTGCCGCTCATCGCAACGGAAACGCTGCTGCAACGATTCTCTCCGCAGTGCTCGCCGATCCTTCCGGTTATGGCCGCGTGGTGCGCAAAACGGAAACGGCGGTCTCCGCAATCGTCGAGGAGTCGCAGCTCACCGAGGAGCAGCGCGACATCAACGAAATCAATTCGGCGATTTATTGCTTCACTCTGGAGAAACTCTGGCCCGCGCTTGCGCACGTGAAACCGAACAACAAGCATCGCGAGTTGTACCTGACCGATGCGATCGCCATGCTCAGCGCCAAGGGCGAGATCGTCCTGGCGCAAGTGGCCGCCGATTCGCGCGAAGTCCTTGGATGCAATACCCGCGCGGATCTTGCCGAAGTGGACCGCATATTCCGCGAGCGGAAACGTAACGCGCTGATGGAGGACGGCGTCACCATTCAATTACCCGAGACCGTGCTGATTGATCCGGACGTAACGGCGGGCGAAGACACCATCCTCGAACCCGGCGTGCAGTTGCTGGGCAAAACTAAAATTGGCGCGCGCTGCACGATTCGAACGGGTAGCGTCCTGGCCGACGCCATCCTTGGTGACGACGTGACTGTCGAGCCGCATTGCGTCGTGGCGCAGAGCCGCCTCGATGACCGCGTCATCATTGGTCCCTTCGCGCGATTGCGCCCGGACAATCATTTGAAAGCCGGGGCGCGCATCGGCAATTTCGTCGAGCTAAAGAAAAGCACCATCGGCGAAGGCACCAAGGCCATGCACCTCTCGTATTTGGGTGACGCGAAGATAGGATCGAAGAGCAACATTGGCGCGGGCACCATTACCTGCAATTACGACGGCTTCCACAAGTATCCGACTTCGATTGGGAACAAAGTTTTTATCGGCAGCGATACGGCTCTGGTCGCGCCCGTACGCGTTGGCGATGGCGCATACGTCGCCGCCGGTTCGACGATCACGGAAAACGTGCCTTCGGATGGATTGGGAATTGCTCGCGGCCGTCAGGTCAACAAACCAGGCTGGGCCGCGAAGAAACGCCGCGAGTTGAGCGCGGTGGAAAAACCGAGAAAGACCAAGTCAAAAAGAAAACCACGCCGAGCTTCGAAAAAGCGCAAACGGTAACTCCTCCCAAGTCCGGCTTTCATTCCGTTCATCGGGGGACTTTTCACAGTTTTCCCCGTCGTAGTTTCACAACTTGAATCATTGAATACCAACCGAACGGATGCTATCGTCCGCGGTACGCGAAGCGGAAGGAGCCTCGCCGTGGGCAATTGGGTCAATTGGTCGCTGGTGATTGTCGGCATCGTTTGCGTGATCATCGAACTTGCGATGGGCGCGATGACGGGCTTCGACCTCGCACTGGTGGGTGCGGCTCTGGCGGTCGGGGGAGGGATCGGGCTCCTCACTGGCTCGGCAAATGTCGGCATGCTCTCGGCTGCCGGCGCAGCGTTGATTTATTTTGCGCTGTTCCGCAGCTGGCTGAAGTCTAAGCTGACGGTGCGCGACCAGCCGTCCAACGTTGACGCCGTACTCGGTAGAACCGGCGTGGTCACCAAGCGTATCGCCCCGCGCGATACCGGGCTGGTGAAAGTCGGTACCGAGGAATGGCGCGCAGAACTCGCCCAGGGCGATGAAACCGTGCGCGAAGTCGGCGCGACCATCACGGTGGGTTCTGTCGAAGGTGTGACTCTCAAGGTGAGGTGAATGCGTATGACGGACACAGGAATTTTCTTTGGTTTTCTGCTGGTGGTCGTTCTGCTGTTCTGCTTGACCGCGCTGGCCAAAGGCGCGCGCACCGTGAAGCAATACGAGAAGGGGTTGATCACCCGACTGGGGAAATATCACGGGATGGCGCCTTCCGGGCTGACCTTCATCATTCCTTTCATTGACGACATCATGCGCGTGGACATGCGCGAGCAGGTCATCACTGTGCCGCCGCAGAAGCTCATCACCAAGGACAACGTCACTGTCGAAGTGGACGCGGTCGTCTACTACAAGGTGATCGATCCGGTGAAGTCGCAATTTGAAGTGCAGGATTTCGGCTACGCCTGCACGACGCTGGCGCAAACAAATCTTCGCAACCTCATCGGCGATCGTACGCTCGACGAGACGCTCGTCGCGCGCGACATGATCAACAATAATCTCCGTCACGTCCTTGACGAAGCCACCAACAATTGGGGCGTCAAGGCCACCCGCGTGGAGGTGCAGAAAATCGAGCCGCCGCGGGACATCACCGACGCCATGTCGCGCCAGATGAAAGCGGAACGAGAGAAGCGCGCCGCTGTACTGGAAGCCGAAGGCATCAAGCAGAGCCAGATTCTGCAATCGGAAGGCAAGAAACAGTCGGAAATTCTGAAAGCGGAAGGCGACGCCCAAGCACGCATCACTCGTGCCAACGCCGAAGCCGAAGCCATCAAACTCGTCTCCACCGCCGCTGAAACCTATTTCAAGGAGCGCGCCGAAACTATGCGCCGCCTCGAAGTCTTGAACAATACTCTCGCGCAAAACACAAAATACATCGTGCCTTCCAACTCCAGCCTCGTGAATGTTTTGGGGCTCGACAGCGCGGTTCAAGCACTACCCAAAGCGGCTCCGGGTTCTTCCGCGCCACCCGCTTCCGGACCTGCTGGCCGCTAATTGCGGTCGCGTGAGGTGCTTGAATGGCCGAGCCGCAAACCAAAGCGAAAGCGAAGTGCAAATCGGTTAGCCCCCACTTTGTCGTTCCCGATGTCGTTGCTTCGGCGGAACACTATCGCGACGTCCTGGGATTCAAGATATTGAGTTATTTCCTCGACCCGCCCGTGTTCGCTGTCGTCGCCCGCGATGACGTTGTAATTCACTTTGGAAAGTCCGATGACGGAGCTCTGCCCTCGCCGAACGTTACGCGGCGCAGCATCGCCATTGATGCTTACATTTGGGTGAACGATCTCGATGCCTTGCATGCGGAGCTGCAAGGTCGAGGCGCGAAAATTCTCGAGCCTCCCGTGCTGCGTGTCTACAAGTGTTACGAAATGGTAGTCGAAGATAACTTTGGTTTTCGCCTCTGCTTTTCCATGGATACGAGTTCGCCAGCGAGTTGAGAATCTGCCTGGATGAAGAAACCGGGGAGGTCAAGTGTGAAGAACCCTCGTGTGCTAAAATAGGGGGGTCCCGCAATCCCACAGGGGGCTACAGCCACATGAAATTTGGAGTCGTCGTTTTCCCCGGGTCCAATTGCGACCACGACGCATTTTACGCCATCGGGAACGTCCTGCAAAAGCCCGTCGAATTCATCTGGCATCAATCCCAAGATCTCGCGAATTGCGATGCCATCGTTCTGCCCGGCGGATTTTCTTATGGCGACTATCTCCGCACTGGCGCCATCGCGTGTTTTTCGCCAGTGATGAAGTCCGTCGAGAAATTCGCCAAGAGCGGCGGCATGGTCCTGGGCATTTGCAACGGCTTCCAGATTCTCTGCGAAGCCGGCCTGCTCCCCGGCGCCATGATGCGCAATAGCGGCCTGCGCTATATCTGCCGCCACGTTCACATTCGCGTCGAGCAGACGGACACGCCATTCACGTCTGCTGCGCAAAAGGGCCAGATTCTCAAAATTCCCATCGCGCACAACGACGGAAATTACACTTGTGACGATGCTATGCTCGCCGCGCTGGAAAAAAATCATCAGATCGTCTTTCGCTACACGAACCCAGAAGGAACAAACGACAACGCCGGCAATCCGAACGGCGCGGTCCGCAATATCGCCGGGGTCTGCAGCCGCGAGCGCAACGTCGCCGGCCTTATGCCCCATCCCGAGCGCGCCGTCGAATCAGCCCTTGGCTCCGCCGACGGCTTGGTCATTTTCCATTCCATGGTCGAAGCGCTCGTCGAGAGCGTCTCGCCTAAGGCGAGCGTCTCCGCCTCGGGTATTTCTAAGTGAAGAGTTGCCGTCGTGAAGATTGAAATACGAGAAACGCGGGGTGTCACCATTTTCGACATTAATGGCGAAATGCCTGTGGGGGAAACCACTTTGAAGCAAGAAGTGAAGAAGATGTTCGCGGAGGGCAAGAGAAAGTTTCTTCTGGATATGTCAGGAGTAACCCTGATCAGTGATTTTGGGATTGCCTCCATAGTTGAAGTTCTCGCTCTGAATCGCAAGCAAGGGGGCCAGCTAAAGCTAGTGAAGCCGAGCAAGCCGGTATGTGACATTCTTCAGGCCTTCAAGTTAAACCAGATTTTCGAAATCTACACAGCTGAGAATGAGGCGGTCTCGAGCTTTGAAGGCCAGGAGAGGACCTGATCACGAGATGGTGGGAATGGCCACAGTCACTCGTGAGGTTGCAGCCGAACACGGCCTCACTGCCAAAGAATACGCGCGCATGCAGCAAATCCTCGGCCGCGACCCGAACATCACCGAACTCGGCATCTTCAGCGTGATGTGGAGCGAGCATTGCTCCTACAAATCCAGCAAGGTTCACCTGAAGCGCCTACCCACGCGCGGCGAGCTCGTCGTGCAAGGCCCCGGAGAAAACGCCGGCGTTGTGGACATCGGCGACGGCCTGGTCGCTGCCTTCAAAATCGAATCGCACAATCATCCAAGTTACGTTGAGCCCTTCCAGGGTGCGACGACCGGCGTCGGCGGTATCCTGCGCGACATTTTCACCATGGGGGCGCGTCCCATCGCCGTTCTGGATTCCCTTCGCTTCGGCCCGATCACAGCCGACAGCGACGTTGATCTGCGGTCCTCTGACTCGTCACTCGGCACTCGCCACTCACGACTTTCCTCCAATCGCCGCATTCTCGATGGCGTCATCCGCGGCATCGGCAGCTACGGAAACTGTTTCGGCGTTCCTACCGTCGGTGGCGAAGTCGGGTTCGAGCCTTGCTACTCGCAAAATCCCCTCGTCAACGCGCTCGCGCTTGGCATCGCCAAAAAAGAAGAAATCTTTCTCGCCAAAGCCAAAGGCATCGGCAATCCCGTGATCTACGTCGGCGCAAAAACCGGCCGCGACGGAATTCACGGCGCGTCGCTCCTCGCCTCCGCCGAATTCACCGAAGAGTCGAAGCAGAAGCGCCCGAACGTGCAAGTCGGCGACCCCTTCATGGAGAAACTTCTCCTCGAAGCTTGCCTCGAAGCCATGCAAACCGGCGCAGTCGTGGCGATTCAGGACATGGGCGCAGCCGGCCTCACCTGCTCCACCATGGAAATGGCCTCGCGCGGCGGCACCGGCATCGAGATCGATCTCGCCAAAGTTCCCCAGCGCGAAACCGGCATGACGCCGTACGAAATCATGCTCAGCGAATCGCAGGAACGCATGCTCCTGGTCGCCGAAAAAGGGCGCGAGCACGAAGTCCTCTCGGTCTTCAAGAAATGGGGCCTCGACGCCGTCGTTGTCGGCCGCGTCACCGAAGGCGGCATCGCCCGCATCATCAACAACGGACGCGTCGCCGCGGAAATTCCCGCGCATCCGCTCGCCGAAGAAGGACCCGTCTACAATCGGCCGCTCGCCGCACCCGCGCCGCGCGTCGAGACGGAAAAAGATTGGTTCGCATTTGCTCCCGGAGGCACGAATCTCACGGCGAATTTCGTGAAGCTGCTGGCCTCGCCCGCGATCGCTTCCAAGCGCTGGATCACCGAGCAGTACGACACTAGCGTGCGCACGAATACTCTGGCAGGTCCCGGCACGAGCGATGCCGCCGTGATGCGCATCAAGGATCCCAAGACGGGCGTCGTGAGGCGCGCCCTCGCCCTCTCCACCGATGGCAACGGCCGCTGGTGTCAGTTGAATCCTCGCGTCGGCGCGATGCACGCCGTCGCCGAAGCCGCCCGCAACGTGGCCGCGAGCGGTGCCCGCCCCATCGCTGCCACGAATTGCCTCAACTTCGGCAGCCCCGAGAAACCCGAGGTGATGTGGCAATTCAGCGAAACCATCGATGGCCTTGCCGAAGCCTGCACCGCCCTCGGCACGCCCATCACTGGCGGCAACGTCAGCTTCTACAACGAAACTCTCGGCAAATCCATCTATCCTACCCCGGTGATCGGCGTCCTCGGCATTCTCGACGACGGTTCCCGCGTCCTTAAGATCGCCTTCCGCAATGAAGGTGACATCATCGTTCTCCTCGACGGTTCTCCCAATTCCGTCATTTCGAGCAAAGCGAGAAATCTCTCTTCCTCTGCTGTATTCGCCCGCGAATTCTCTTCCTCCGAATACTCCAAGACAATCGCCGGTATCATCGCCGGCGAACCTCCCGCCATCGATCTCACCGCCGAAAAGCGTCTCCAAGACTGTCTCGTCGCTCTAGCCGCCGAAGGCGCTGTCCAATCCGCCCACGACATCTCCGACGGCGGCCTAGCCGTCACTCTCGCCGAATCCTGCTTCGCCTCCGTAGGGGCGGGGTTTGCCCCGCCCCCTCTCGGCGCAGATGTCAGCCTCGATGATGCCGTCCCCACCGAATCCATTCTCTTCGGTGAACGCGGCGCCCGCGCCGTCGTATCCATCACTCCATCAAAACTTGCCGCCGTTCGCGATACTGCGAGACAATACAACGTGGCGGCGCGCGAGCTCGGCCAGGTCACCCGCGACGGTTCATTCCGCATCGAACATAAGGGGCGCGCGGTGATCGACAGTTCCGTCGAATCGCTCCGCGACGCTTGGGCCAATTCGCTCGAACGCACCTTGGCACAGAGATGACCGTAACATCAATCCAACTCGGTCAAAGTCGAGTCGTTTGGTTCTTTACGCTATTTTGTCTTTTTGGCGGGTATGGACTAACTCGGACACTGTTATCCGGATTGAAAGTCGGGATCCCTTTTGCACTCGGTTGGTGCGCGTTCGTCTTGCTTGTGGGAACGGCGACTTGGTATCTCTATCTCTCCAAGAGAGCTGGGTGGTATCTAAGCCTGACCGCTGGTTTAGTTTGGTTCGCAGCCCTAACTACAATCAGCTGGAATTTTTTCACAATTGTCTTGACGGTAGGCATGGTGGCGGTTTTGATCTGGTTGTTTCTTCCGGGCGTCACGGCACATTTTGGTGTGAAGATTTGATTCTATGAGCGTCATCACCAATCCGTTCGACGATCATTTCCACGACGAGTGTGGTGTCTTCGGCGTCTTCGGCCACCCCGAAGCCGCCAACCTCGCCTATCTCGGTCTCTACGCGCTGCAGCATCGCGGCCAGGAATCCGCCGGCATCGTTTCAAGCGACGGCAAAGAGCTATACGTCCACCGCGCCATGGGCGAAGTCGAAGAAATTTTCCAGCCCAGCGTGCTTGCGCAACTTCCGGGCAGCCTAGCCATCGGCCACACGCGCTATTCCACCGCCGGAGACAAAGCTCTGCTCAACGCCCAGCCCATCATGATCGATTGCAACAAGGGCAAAGTGGCCCTCGGCCACAACGGCAATCTCACCAACGCCGCCGAGTGGCGCCGCAAGCTCGAGCATCGCGGCTCGATTTTCCAGACCAACAGCGACACCGAAGTCATCGTCCATCTCATCGCCCGCTCGCAAGCGCGCAATCTTTCCGGTGCGATCGGTGATGCCCTCAATCAAGTTGAAGGCGCCTATTCCCTTCTCGTGCTTACGCAGGATGAACTCTACGCCGTGCGCGACCCTCGCGGCTTTCGGCCCCTGGTGCTTGGAAAATTAATCACGCCCGGCGGCTTTGTTTCCTGGCTGGTGGCCTCGGAAACCTGCGCCTTCGATCTGCTCAACGCCCAATACGTCCGCGAGATCGAACCCGGCGAAATGGTGCGCATCTCCAAGTCCGGCATCGAGTCCATCCATTTCGCGCCGGAAAAGCCGCTCCAGCAGTGCATTTTCGAGCACGTTTATTTCTCCCGGCCCGACAGCATCATTTTCGGCCGCTCCGTGAACGAAAGCCGCGAGATGCTCGGCCGCCTCCTTGCGCAAGAGCATCCCGTCGAAGCCGACATCGTCGTCCCCGTCCCCGACTCCGGCGTGCCTGCGGCCGTCGGCTACGCGCTCGAATCCAAAATTCCCTTCCGCATGGGCCTGATTCGCAATCACTACATTGGCCGCACGTTCATCGAGCCTTCGCAAGCTATCCGCAATTTCGGTGTGAAGCTCAAGCTCAACCCCATCCGCGGCTTGATCGAAGGCCAGCGCGTCGTGCTCGTCGACGATTCCATCGTTCGCGGCACTACCAGCCGCAAGATCGTCCGTATGGTCCGCGAAGTCGGCGCAAAAGAAGTCCACGTGCGCATCAGTTGCCCCCCGACGATTTCTCCGTGCTACTACGGCGTGGACACGCCCACGCGCGAGGAATTGATCGCCTCCTCCAACAGTCCCGAAGAAATCTGTAAATTCCTTGGCGCCGATTCGCTGGGCTATGTTTCTCTTCCAGCCCTGCGCCGCGCGGTCAGTGATACCGAAAGCAAGTTCTGTACGTCTTGTTACACTGGCGTATATCCGACGGATCTGGTGCAGCTTGAGGTGCGCGAAAGCGCGTCCAATGGCAAATCCGGCGATGCAATTCTTACCAACGGAAATGAACCCGCGCCCGCAGAGCGGCCGGTTGTGGTGGAACATGAAAGCTGAAAAAAAGAAAAAAGAAGAAGCAAACCTACCGGTGAAAACCAAAATTCAGCGCGAGGTCATCGCCTGGTTTTGGGTCGGCCTGGTGTTTCTCCTTATCAACGGCACGATCGGCCAGGCGCGCGTCATTCCCTCCGGCTCCATGGAAAACACGCTGCTCATCGGCGATCACCTCATCATGAGTCGCATCGGTTACGATGCCGGCGTGCCTTTCACCAATTGGCACGTGCCGCTCTGGCGCAACCCCAAGCGCCAGCAAGTCGTCATTTTCAAGCCGCCGTTTGCGCCGGACACTCCGGACTACGTGAAGCGCGTCATTGGTTTGCCCGGAGACACCGTAGACATTCATGACGGCGCCGTCTGGGTCAACGGCCAGAGGCTCACGGAAAAATACACTACTGGCGTAAGCGAGCCTTATGATCAGCACATGCCGTTCAAGGTTCCCGCCGATTGTTATTTCGTGATGGGAGACAATCGCGGAAACTCTTACGACAGCCGTTTCTGGGGCTGCGTCCCGCGAAAGGACATCATCGGAACGCCCGTGCTCATTTATATGTCATTGAATGTTTCGCCGGAAGCTTGGGAGCCCGGGCAGATTCGCGAGCGGTTTTTTGCTTACGCGAATGCCTTGTTGCATCCCAGCGTGGTGCGCTGGAACCGGATTTTCCGGACGTTTTAGTCTTGCTAAACAGCCATTTTTGAAAACAGCCGCCGCGACCCTCCACGGCGCCCGAATAAATTCCTGTCAGTGGCCGGTGCACGCCGCGGGTGCGCCTCGATTACAATAGTTTGGAAACGAAGGCGAACAGGCTCTCATGAAATATGCCGATGCGGGAGTGAACATCGCCGTGGCGGATGACGCCAAGCAAAGGATCCGCCACCACGCCAGCCGCACGTTTACTCCCGGCGTGCTCGGCGGCATCGGCAGCTTCGGCGCGCTCTTCGCGCTCGACCGCAGAAAGTGGAAAGAGCCTGTGCTCGTCTCCAGCGCCGACGGCGTCGGCACAAAACTCAAAGTCGCCATGGCCATGGGCGTGCACTCCACTGTTGGCGGCGACCTCGTCAATCACTGTATCAACGACATTCTCGTCCAGGGCGCGGAGCCGCTCTTTTTTCTCGACTACCTCGCCATGGGCAAGCTCGATCCGCACGTCGTCGAGCAGCTTGTCGAAGGCATGAGCCGCTCCTGCCGCAAAGCCGGCTGCGCCCTCATTGGCGGCGAAACCGCGGAGATGCCCGGCTTCTATCCTCCTGGCGAATACGATCTCGCGGGCTTCATCGTCGGCGCTGTCGACCGCAAAAAGCTTTTGACCGGCAAGAGCGTCCAGCCGGGAGACACGTTGATCGCGCTGCCTTCCGCCGGTTTGCACACCAACGGCTATTCGCTCGCGCGCAAACTCATCTTTGAAGTTGCGAAACTCAGGTCAGATTCCTACGTCGCGGAAGTCGGAAACAAAATCGGCGCGGAATTGCTCAAGCCTCATCTGTGCTACGCCCCTGCGCTGAAAAATATCGTCGCCCGTGGCTGGGTTTCCGCTCTCGCCCACATCACCGGCGGCGGCATCCCTGGCAACCTTCCGCGCGTTCTGCCCAGCGGCCTGAAAGCGGAAATTGACTTGGCCTCTTGGCCCGTGCCGCCGATTTTCAAGTATCTCGCCAAGCTCGGCAAAATCGACACCGACGAGTTGCTTCAGTCCTTCAACATGGGCGTCGGCATGATTCTCGTCGTGCCGCCGAAAAATGTCCGCTCCGTGGAGGCCGATCTCAAGAAGCGCCGCGAAAAGTTTTTTCGCATCGGCCGCATCGAGCGCGGCGAATCCGGCAAAGCCCGCGTCACCTACTCCGGCTCTCTCAATCTATAGCGGGGAATCTGTAGCTCACCTCGGAATTTATCCCGACCGGGTCGGGAGGGGTGAGGGTTTTCCAGGTCTTTCTGTCTTTCTTGTCCTCTGAACGTGCCGGTTCTCAGCAGTACACTTAGTGCGCCACATCCTTCAGAACATCGACGATCAGGTTGGTATTCTTATTGAAGATGACGATGTGCGCCCCGATCACCCCGCGGCGGTATTCCGCGGGAAGCGGTGGCAATTGGCGTTCGAGTTCCACGGGGCACGGCTCAATGCGCTTCTGCAGTCCCGGCGGCAGCGTGCCGTTTCTCTCCAGTTGCTTCTCCAAACCTGGCGGCAAATTTCCCCCGCGTTTGGCCAGGCCTGGCGGCAAGTTTGATCCGCGATTCGAATAGTAGTGCGTGATCACTTCCCGGTCGTGCTCTCCAAACTCGTACTTGTGTTTTCCTTCGTCGCCTTCATCGTGCTTGTTGTGCCCTTTTCCTTTACCGTGACCCTGGCTGTTCCCTTGTGAAAACGCGGGCGTCATGACTAGTGCGCTCGCTATCAACGCCATCGCGCCGTATTTCCAAAAGTTCGAAAGCATGGTTCCTCCGTTCGGGGCTTCGGGTACTTAGGGCGGTACGCTCAGGATAGAACTTGCAAGGGAAGTTTGCCAGTCAAACGGTGGGGGCCTGTGCTCACGGGGAGAACTGGCCGACCGTCTAACAGCAACAGGATTCTCCCATCGAATTTTCAGGAGGTGCGCAATGAATTCCTCGCAAGCTAACCTCGACTTTTTGGCCGCGCGAGTGCAAAAACTCGAATCTTCGAATCGCCGCTGGAGACTAGTGAACGCCCTGCTCCTGCTCTCCAGCGTATCCGTCGTTTTGATGGGTGCGAAGCCGGCTGATCGCCTTGAGCCTCCCGTCATTCGTGCTGGCTCATTCGAGGCGCAGGAGTTTGTCCTGAAGGATGAAAGCGGCCACGTTTATGCGCGATTGAGCCTGAACCCGTCGACCCGGCGAATAATGCAGTCGAATGGCCGCACCTACCTAGTCCCGAATGACTCGCTTGCGGTCCCAGGCCAGCCGGCGCTGCAGTTCTTCGATGACAAAGGCGGCGTGGTCTGGACGGTTCCCCAGGAGCCGATGCTCAGGCCAGTGAAGTAGCTCTCGACGGCCTCGCGCAAATCTTGATTAGGATTCACTCAGTGCCTCCACAACTCCATAGCTTCCCGTTTGCCGACCTCCATGATAAGTCCGTGTCAAGAGGGCAAAAGCTCTCCCGACGCGCTTAGGAGAAGCGCGTGCATAAAATTCTTAGGTGCTTCAGCTCGCGTTCGAGCCTCTCGGCGGTGG